>Ga0209437_100174_pt1 | contig 138811 bp, 132 predicted proteins | sample AraplaL_Cvi_mTSA_FD_184266 | JGI IMG/M metagenome (GOLD analysis project Ga0209437, IMG submission 184266) | Arabidopsis root microbial communities from the University of North Carolina, USA - plate scrape CL_Cvi_mTSA (SPAdes) (version 2) | ecosystem: Host-associated > Plants > Roots >...
CAAGCTTGCTCGCAAGCGCGCTCAGCGCGAAGGCCTTGTTGCCAAGTAATCGCCGTTTTTTCGACGTTTTCAGATGCATGTGTGGCGGGGGCGAGTCGTTCGCCGCCGCCTTTTTGATTTATTCTCTGCGCAAATCGGATTAAATCAGAACAGCCTGATATGACGCATGGGGAAAGCGAACCCGATAATGGCAATGACGACTTTCGAAAAGTACCGCACTTCGAACTTCTCCTCCCGAGTTTCGAAGCAAGTCGCGGCCCTGCCAGTTTTGGCGATTCTTGCTGCAATCAGCCTTTCCGGCTGCCAGACGGCCTCCACCGATAGCGTCATCCGCATCGACAAGGCACAAGGCTCCTCGGAAAATATCGCTTCGCTGACTTCGGTCATCAGTGCCAATCCGCAGGATCCGGAAGGCTACAACGTTCGCGGCACGGCGTATGGCCGCGGCGGGGATTTCAACCGTGCTCTCGGCGACTTCAATCAGGCGATCCAGCTCAATCCGAAATTCTACCAGGCCTATGCCAATCGCGCGCTCATCTACCGCAACATGGGCAAGCTGCCGGAAGCAATAGCGGACTACAATGCGGCGCTGCAGATCAACGGCAGTTACGATGTCGCCTATATCGGCCGCGGCAATCTCTATCGCCAGGCTGGCCGCGACAACGATGCCTTCAACGATTATTCCAAGGCGATCAGCCTGGGAACGACGGATGGCCGCGCCTATAACGGCCGCGGCGTGATCTTCCAGAAGCGCAATCAGCAGGACAAGGCGATCGACGATTTCTCGAAGGCGATCTCGTTGTCGCCGAACTCGCCCGAACCCTACAACAGCCGCGGCATTTCCTATCTCGCGCAGAATGACGACGATAACGCCTTCGCGGATTTCAATCATGCGATCGACCTGAACAACAAGGTCGCCGAATCCTGGGCAAATCAGGCTTTCGTCTACGAGCGCAAGGGCGACAAGGCGAAAGCCCGCCGCTCTTACCAGCACGCGGTCAATCTCGATCCCAATTATCAGCCGGCCAGAGACGGTCTGGCTCGCGTGGGCGGCGGGGCCTGATAGGAACCCGCATCCTGTTGACATGTTCAGCCGCCGGCGATGCTTCGCCCGGCGGCTTTTCTTTGCTCCGATGAACGCATAGTCTTCAAGTCTCCCATCCGAACGAGACAGCGACATGCCCTCAGCCCAGAAAATCATCGTCATCGGCGCCGGAATCATCGGCGCCTCGATCGCCTGGCATCTTCAGCGTAAAGGCGCAGATGTCACGGTGATTGCCGAAAAGGTCGGCGGCGTTGCGACCCCGAATTCTTTCGCCTGGATCAATGCGAGCTGGGGCAACCCGGAATTCTACTTCCACTTCCGTCGTCGTTCGATGGCCGAATGGTCGCGACTTGCAAGAGAGCTGCCCGATCTGCCGCTCCGTTGGTGCGGTGGATTGTGCTGGGATCTCCCCGAGGCCGAACTGGACGCCTACGCAGCGCAACATCACGGCTGGGGCTATGGCCTCCAGCCGGTTAATCAGACCGCCAGCGCAATGATCGAGCCGAACCTTGCGGAGCCGCCGGAATATGCGCTGCATGTCGCCGAAGAAGGTGCCGTCGAGCCGGTTGACGCCGCCGAGATTCTGCTGAAGGACGCAGGGAATCGGGGGGCAAGGCTATTGTCTGATATCGAGGTCAGACGCCTGTTGACGGAGAATGGCCGCGTCACCGGCATCGAAACCAGCCAGGGGATATTCCAAGCGGATCATGTCGTCCTCGCCGCCGGCGCCGGAACGGTGGCGCTTGCAGCATCCGCCGGCATCGACGTGCCGCTGGAAGCACCGCCAGGCCTGATCGTTCATTCCCGCCCTGCACCAAAACTGCTGAACGGCCTCGTCATGGCGCCTGAGTTGCACATGCGTCAGACGGTGGAGGGACGCATCATCGCCGGCAGCGATTTCGGCGGCACCGATCCCGCGGGCGATCCGGAAGGGGCAGCCGACGAGCTGTTCGGCAAGGTCAAGGCGGCACTGAAGGGTGGCGAGGCGCTGGCGCTGGATTTTCACACGGTCGGCTACCGCCCGACACCGAAGGACGGCCTGCCCATCCTCGGAAGCGTCGATGCTCAACCCGGCCTTTATCTGGCGGTTCTCCATTCCGGGGTGACGCTGGCGCCTTTAGTCGGGCTGCTTGCCGCCGAGGAGATGCTTGATGGTGCGAGTTTGCCGCAGCTTTCCGCGTTCCGCCTTTCTCGCTTTGCTTGATCAGACGGACATCGCGGTTGTCGAGGCGGCCGAAACAAATCGCTATGGTCGTAAATATCGGGGATCGCTTATGATTTCGCAGCAATGACTTTTCAGATGTTGCAAGGTAATTTACGGGGCCCTAACATGGGTGCCTAAAGAGCATGTAGCTCGGGTCTAAGCATGGGGGCGCTTGGCATGATGACCAGAACCATTATTTCCGCTTCTGCCAGCGTGGTCGATAGATCCGGAGATCTGACCTGCTGATCGCTCCATGAGGAAGCCGCACTTCCCAAAAGCGTCGATTGGAGCCTATCTGATCGCCATCGCCTTGGCGATCGCTTTGCCTATCCTGGCCTTTGTCGCTCTACTCCTCGTCCAGCTCGAAGACAATGAACGCGACGCCCTGAAGGGCGATACTGTCCAAGCAGCTCAAGGTCTGGCGCGCGTTATCGACCGGCAATTGCAGGACATGGCAACCACGCTGCGGCTGCTTTCCTCTTCGCCGGAGCTGGAAACCAATGACATCGCTACCTTCTTCGCCCGGACGGAGACGGTTTTGCGAACCGATTCGCTCTTCGTGCTGCTCATGGAAAAGGACGGCCAGATTCGGTTGAATACCCGCTGGCCTCTCGGCAAGGCGCTCGGTAAGACGGGCAATATGCCCGCGCTGCAATCGGCGCTGGATTCCGGACGCATCGAGACCTCCGATGTCTTCGTGGCCTCAACCGCACGACGTTGGGTATACAACGTCACTTTGCCGCTCGAGCATTCCCCGGCCGGCGCCGCCCTGGCTATCACCCAGGATGCCAACGACCTTGCCAAACTCGTGACGACGGAGGCGTTGCCGCCGGGTTGGTCGGCTGCTGTCATCGACAAGTCCGGCCATGTCGTCGCGGCCAGCGGCCCGACGATCCATGCACCGGGCGATGCTTTCAACAAGGAGATCCTGTCGAAGCTGATTGCATCCAGCGGCGTCTATCAGGATGAGAAGGTCCTGCCACGCTCTCTGCTTGGCTACGCGCAGATCTCCGGCTGGTCATGGAAGGCAGTGGTCTGGGGGCCGATCGCCTCGGCGCAGTCTTCTCTGATGAGCACCTGGCGCTTTCTCATCTATGGCGGTGTCACGCTGCTGCTGATCGCGCTGATTGCCGTCTACGCACTGGCAAGGCAGGTGCGCATCACCATACAGAGCATCGCCGACATGGCCGATCGCATGGGCCGCGGCGAGATTGTCGCTCCGATCGACACCAGCGTTGTCGAAGCCAACCAGGTGGCAGTCGCACTCTCCAACGCCTCTTTCGACCGCAGCGTCACGGAAGATCGGCTCCATTTCGTCATGCACGAACTCGTGCACCGCACCAAGAACCTGCTGGCGCTCGCCCAGGCGATGACACGCCAACTCGCGCGGCAGACGGACAGCGTCGACACGTTCCAGCGAGCGGTCGCAGACCGATTGGAAGGGCTCGCCCGTTCGATAGAAGTGCTGACCAGCGAACAATGGTCCGGCGTCTCGCTGCGGCGAGTGATCGACATCCATCTCGCGACCTTTCTGCAGGCGCCGCAGCAGCTCGACGTGCAAGGCAACGATTTCCTGCTGAAGCCCGAGGCCGTTCAGAATCTCGGACTCGTCCTGCACGAGCTGGCAACCAATTCGGTGAAATACGGTGCGCTTTCCGCACCCGAAGGCAAGATCAAAATCGAATGGGCAAATGAGATCGGTGAAAACGGGCCGATGATCCGCTTCGTCTGGAGCGAAAGTGGCGGCCCCGAGGTCAAGCAGCCAACCGAAGCCGGCTTTGGCACCACCGTCACCAAGGTCCATGCCGCCGCCGCCTTCGGAGGCAATGTGGACATAGACTTCCGCCCAACCGGTCTCGTCTGGACGCTGCTCTCCCCGCGCAGCATGATGGAACGCGAACGTAGCTGACGCCTATGTCTGGGCGACGGTTGCTTCGGCGCGCGCAAGCAGCACCGCGCGCTCCTTGCTGTTTCCCGTCATCTCGGCGGCGCGGTGAAACTCGACGCGAGCCTCCGCGGTTCGTCCGAGTTTCTCCAAAAGATCGCCGCGCACGGTCGGTAGCAAATGTGACTCCCTCAGGCGCGGCTCGTCTTTCAATGCATCGACGATGACAAGCCCTTGCGCGGCTCCGAACGCCATGCCGACGGCGACCGCTCGGTTAAGCTCGACGATCGGCGACGGGGCGGCCAGAGCCAACGCCTGGTAATAGGCGGCGATGGCGATCCAGTCGGTTTCGGCGGCGGTCGTGGCCCGGGAATGACATGCCGCGATCATCGCCTGCAGTAGATATGGACCGGGCATTGGTGTGAGGAGCAACGCACGGCTCAGATGATCGAGGCCACTGCGGATGAGCGACCAGTTCCACCGACTGCGGTCCTGATCGAGCAGCAGGATCGGATTGCCCGCGTCGTCGGTCCGGGCCGCGAAGCGCGAAGCCTGCAACTCCATAAGCGCGAGCAGCCCCAGCACCTCCGGCTCGTTGGACATCAGTGCCGCCAGCGATCGCCCGAGGCGCAATGCCTCGCCGCACAAATCGTCCCGCAACCAATGCGGCCCTTGCGTCGCGACATATCCCTCATTGAAGATGAGGTAGACCACTTCCAGCACGGCCGCGAGACGCTCCCTTCGCTCCTCGCCGCGTGGCGTCTCGAACTCAAGACCAGCCTCGCGCAGCGTCCTCTTGGCGCGAACGATGCGTTGGGCAACGGTGGCCTCGGGCAACAGAAATGCATGACCGATTTCCTGGGTGGAGAGGCCGCCCAGCAGCCGCAGGGCTAGAGCCGCGCGTTGTTCGGGCGGCAATACCGGATGGCAGGCGGTGAAGATCAACCGCAGCAGGTCGTCATCGATATCTTCATCCAGCAGGGCCTCGATATCGGGCATCGCGCGCTCAAGTTCGGCAAGATCGATCGTGAATTCGCGATTCTTGCGGTCGATCAGCGTAGTGCGACGCAACCGGTCAAGCGCGCGGTTCTTCGCAACCTGTGTCAGCCACGCCGCCGGGTTGCGCGGGATACCATCTTGGGGCCAGCGTTCTAGGGCCAGCACGAAGGCATCCTGCGCGATCTCCTCGGCGAGCCCGATGTCTCGCAGCAAGCGGTTCAGCCTGGCGGCGAGCTTTGGCTGCTCGATCCGCCAGACCGCCTCGATGGCACCGGAGGTGGTCACCCCTTCAGCTCGCTGAAGCCTGCAGCCGCTTTCTGCACATCCTCGGGGAAATCGCTCATCTCCTGAATGCGACGAACCTCGATGGTGGCGTTTTCTCCTGCGGGGCAACGACGCGCCCACTCGATGGCCTCGTCGCGCGAGCGCACATCGATGATCCAATAGCCACCCAGCACCTCCTTGACCTCGGCGAAGGGACCATCGACGACGGTAGGCTTTCCGCCCTTGAAGCTCACCCGCGCACCGGAAGCCGGAGGATGCAGCCCTTCGAGCGCCAGGAGCACGCCTGCCTTCTTCAGCTCTTCATTATATTTCATCATCGCCTCGATCGCCTCCAGGCTGGGCAAGGCATCGGGCGCGGCAGAAGCGTAGCCGTCGGGAATCATCAACATCATGAATCGCATGAGTTCTGTCTCCTTGGTTGGTTAGAACATATCACACGACGAACGAGACACCGCGAAATCGACGGCAGCTCATAAATAGATCTGACTTTTTTGAAGAACGAGACGCGCAGAGCGATAATCCCGATCGAGGGCTCCGCGCGTTTCGACGCTTAGTCGTTCATCGCCTTGACGATTTCCTCGGTCACCTTCTTGGCGTCGCCCAGGAGCATCATCGTGCCGTCCTTGTAGAACAGCGTATTGTCGATGCCGGCATAACCGGAGCCGAGCGAACGCTTCACGAAGAGGCAGGTCTTGGCCTTGTCGACATCGAGGATCGGCATGCCGTAGATCGGCGAAGTCTTGTCGTCTCGCGCAGCCGGATTCGTCACGTCATTGGCGCCGATGACATAGGCGACATCGGCCTGGGCGAATTCCGAATTGATGTCCTCGAGTTCGAAGACCTCGTCATAGGGCACGTTGGCTTCGGCGAGCAACACGTTCATATGCCCGGGCATGCGGCCGGCAACGGGATGGATGGCATATTTCACCTCGACGCCATGCGCCTTCAGCCTGTCGGCCATTTCGCGCAGCGCGTGCTGAGCCTGCGCCACCGCCATGCCGTAACCCGGCACGATGATGACCTTTGAGGCGTTGGCCATCAGATAGGCCGCGTCTTCGGCCGAGCCGAGTTTTACCGTCTTGTCGGAATTGTCGGCCCCGCCCGATACCGTCTCGCCGCCAAACCCACCGAGAATAACCGAAACGAAGGAGCGGTTCATGCCCTTGCACATGATGTAGGACAGGATCGCACCCGAGGATCCGACAAGCGCGCCTGTAATGATGAGCGCGAGATTGCCGAGCGTAAAGCCGATGCCGGCGGCGGCCCAGCCGGAATAGGAATTCAGCATCGACACGACGACGGGCATGTCCGCGCCGCCGATCGGCACGATCAGCAGCACACCAAGCGCCAGCGACAGAAGGACGACGGCCCAGAAGGCGAAATGGCTCTCGCTGATCGCAAGGTTGATGATGAAGAAGACAATCAGGATCAGCAGGGCGGCGTTGATGACGTGCCGGTTCGGCAGCATGATCGGCTTGCCGGACATGCGCCCGTCGAGCTTCAGGAAGGCGATGATCGAGCCGGTGAAGGTCAGCGCGCCGATGGCGACGCCGATTGCCATTTCGATGCGGGCTTCCGTGTGGATCTGGCCGATTTCACCGATACCGAAGGAGGACGGCGTATAGAGCGCGGAAGCCGCAACAAGAACGGCTGCCAGACCGACAAGCGAATGGAAGCCGGCCACGAGCTGCGGCATCGACGTCATCGGAATGACGCGGGCGATATAAGCCCCTGCCCCGCCGCCGATGGCAAGACCGAGAATGATGAGCACGAAGCCACCAAACGACGGCGTTGCCAGCACCAGCGTGGTGGCGATGGCAATGCCCATGCCGATCATGCCGTAGAGATTGCCGCGCCGGCTGGTTGCCGGATGGGATAGTCCGCGCAGCGCCAGAATGAACAGGACGCCGGAGACGAGATAGAGGAAAGCCGCGATATTGCTCAGCATGCCGCTCTCACTTGTCTTTCTTCTTGTACATCGCCAGCATGCGCTGGGTGACAAGGAAACCACCGACGATGTTGACCGAGACCAGGACTAGCGCCACGAAGCCGAAGCCGGTGGCGAGACCACTCGCGGAAATGCCCACAGCCAGCAGCGCACCAACGACGATGACCGAGGAGATGGCGTTCGTTACCGCCATCAGCGGCGTGTGCAGGGCCGGCGTTACCGACCAGACCACGTAGTAACCGACGAAAATCGCCAGCACGAAGATTGCCAGCTGGAAAACGAAGGGATCGATCGCTCCGCCCGTTGCAGCGCTTGCGGCCTGCGGCGCCTGCGCGGCGGCGTTCGTGACGGCGGTGACAGCATCATTCAATTGCTGAAGTGCCTGGTCCATTGCTTGGCTGGCCATCTCAGAGATCTCCCTTCTTGACCGTGGGCTGGTCGGGATCGACGAAATTCGGATGCACGACTTCGCCGCCATCGGTCAGCATCGTTGCCTTGATCAATTCGTCGGCACGGTTCAATCCGAGGCTCTTGCTGTCCTTGTCGACCATGGTTTCCAGGAAGGTGACCAGGTTCTTGGCATAGAGAGCCGAGGCACTTGCCGGGATCCTTCCGGCCATGTTCGGATATCCGATCACCTTGACGCCTTCGACATCAGCGACCTTGCCGTATTCGGCACCCTCGATATTGCCGCCGCGCTCGACGGCAAGGTCGACGGCAACGGCGCCGGGACGCATCGCCTTCAGCATCTCACGGCCGACGAGCCGCGGTGCGGGCCGACCGGGGATCAGCGCCGTGGTAATGACGATATCCTGTTTGGCGATATGTTCGGCGACGAGGGCGGCCTGCTTGGCCTGATACTCCTTAGACATTTCCTTGGCGTAGCCGCCAGCCGTCTCGGCCGCCTTGAATTCCTCGTCTTCCACCGCAATGAACTTCGCGCCGAGCGAGGCGACCTGTTCCTTGGCAGCGGGGCGAACATCGGTGCCCGAAACCAGGGCGCCCAAACGCCTGGCCGTCGCAATGGCCTGCAAACCGGCAACGCCGGCACCCATGACGAAGACCTTTGCCGCTGGCACGGTGCCCGCCGCCGTCATCATCATCGGCAAAGCCCGGTCATAGACCGCGGCAGCTTCGATCACTGCCTGATAGCCGGCAAGGTTGGCCTGCGACGACAGGACGTCCATCGACTGCGCGCGCGTTATGCGCGGCATCAGTTCCATGGCGAAACTCGTCAGCCCGGCTCGCGCCATTTCGGCAAGAGCGGCCTCGTTGCCATAGGGATCCATGATGGCGATGACGATCGCGCCGCTCTTATAGCCGGAAATCTCCCCGCTTGTCGGTCGCCTGACCTTGAGGACGACATCCGCCGCCTTCGCGTCCTCGGCGGTGCCGATGCGGGCGCCGACGGCTTCATACTCAGCATCCGGAACGCGCGACGAAGCGCCGGCGCCGGCTTCGATGACGACATCGAAGCCGAGGTTCTTCATCTTCTTCACGCTCTCGGCGGAAGCGGCGACACGCGTCTCTTCCGCCACGCTTTCCTTGGCCACGAAAACCAGATTGCCCAACGACAACACCTCGCATCAAACGGCAGCGCACCGCATACGATGGCGCGTCAACCTGTAGAATTACGGGAAGGCCCGGGCCTGTGACCCGGCGTCGATCAGCGCGGAAGCGTCAACGCAGAAGGACGATGCTGGCGATGGAAAGAACGATGAAAATAAGTAGACCGCCGAGGAAGCCGGCATGACCGAAGAAGCCCGCCGCCATGGCAATCAGCAATGCCGCGATGATCGCGGATCCGACTTTGGCGCCCGAAATGAAAAGATTGTAGGTCTTTTCGTGCTCCTTGTAGTCCATCGGAGCACCCAGTTCGGCGGGTCCAGTATGATGTTCGGCCATTCAAAAAATCTCCCCTCGATGCACTCAACCCATGGGCTCGATAATGCGCCAAGGGTTGGAGTTCGTCCTCAAAAGCGGCGGCACCAAGCAAGACGATGCCGCAGCCAAATTTCCTCTACCGAGGGGTTACACAAAGCGAGAAGAAATGCAATGCACGAGAAGGTCGCAGCCGTACGCAGGCTAGCCGAATTGCCCGTGAATTTCACGCCTTCCGCCACTTGCCAGCCGCGCCGTCGGCAGGATGGTCAGAGGAGGTGAGCTATTATCCTTGCTGCGTGAGAACATCATGCGCCGTTCGTATGGCTCCGAATCGAAGAACGGATAGCGTTTCATCAACTTCCCGCGAATCTCCTTCGACCGCGATGCCAACAGCGTCAGCTCGAAGCCGTAGGTCTTGGTCATGCGCGGCGGAACAACCGTGTCGGCATAGAAGACACGCTTGTAGAAGGCCGCATGCGCCGGGCGAATATGCTGCATCACTCGATCGGTGTCGAAATAGATGGCACCGACGATCGCTGGCCGCAACGTGAGATAAGGCAACGCCGGCAATTCCAGTTCGAGGTCGGGATCGACGGCAAAGCGGGCGGGGTCGATCAGCGACATGCCGGCATCGAGGAAAGCGTGAATTTCGTCGGGGAAGATGCCGGTCGACTGGCATACCCGATGATCCGGCGTGACATGGTGTATTCGCACCGTGCTCACCAGCTCTTCGTAGTAATAGACCCCGAAAATATAGGCGTGGTCGTCGAAGTCGATGTCATCGATCAGGTTTTTAGCGGCCACCGGCAGGACGGAGCGCGCTTTGTAGGCCTTGTAGCGTAGCCGCGCGACATCCTCCATGTCTTCGCTGCTTTCGATCCGGCGGTATTCCACGTGATCGAGCACCTCCATCAGCTTGCCCGCGAAGCTGTTTTGCAAAGCACTCATGTTAGTCATGGTTAATGTTCCGTAATGGTTAACGGACCATCATTCGTATTAATGGAAAATTTGATCAATATTTGTTTTAAATTTTATTAACTATTCGTTCATTAAGGTTAATTTTCTTAACGAATACCGGTATAGGCTTAAGCCCAGCAAAGTGTTCAAATCTTCACCCTGGCGAGACCGGGGACAGGATCCGGGTGGCATCAAATCCGTATCTGCTCCGGGTCAAACGGACCGAGGTCTGCTGGATGATTCAAAGGAAATGAATGATCTGCGCGAGCGAACCTGGCAGCAAAACAAGGCCGCTATTCAACACGTCTATATGTCTTGAAGAGACGATCCAGGACGCTTCTGTCGGATGCGTCAGGCGACGTGATCGTGCCGCAACCCCGACTGTCGCCGGCTGAGGCTGTCCACCATGCCGGCAACCTGCTCCTGCGCCACGGGCATGGAGAACACATAGCCCTGGATGATATCGGCCAGATCCTTCTCGACGATCAGTGCCAGTTGCTCCAGCGTTTCAACGCCTTCGATCACGATATGGAGGCTAAGGGCGCGGGAGAGATCGACGATACCGCAGAGAAGTTTGAAACGACGGCTGTCCGTCGTGATGTCGCGGACGAAGGACCGATCGATCTTGACGACGTCCACCGGCAGTGAATCGAGATAGCTCAGGCTTGAGAAGCCCGTACCGAAATCGTCGATCGCAATCGTGATGCCCTTGGCGCGCAGATCCGCCAGAATCGAACGAACGGTCGCAATCTCGTCCATCAGGCAGCTTTCCGTCACTTCGAGATGCAGCCGCGACGGCTCGAGGCCCGATGTCTCGAGTGCTTGCACCACGACATCGACGATATCGTTGCTGCGCAGGTCGTGCGCCGAGAGGTTGACGGACACGGCAATCGGCGCCGGCCATGAAACACAGTCCCGGCAAGCCTGATTGATCATGAAGCGGGTGATGCCGCCGACGATGCCCATCTCTTCCGCGATCTGCACGAAGATATTGGGCGGGATCGAGCCCTTTTCCGGGTGGACCCAGCGCGCCAGCGCCTCGCAGCAATCGATGCGGGAGCCGTCCGGCGTGAACATCGGCTGGTACATGGCCAGAAGCTTGCCGGTCTCCACGGCCTCGCGCAGATCGTCCTTCAGCTTCTGTCGCTCGACATAGCGCGCGTCCATCTCCTGTTCGAAGGCGCTGCAACCGCCCTTCATGCGCAGCTTGGCATCGAACAGCGCTAGGTCGGCCTTGATCTGCCACTCTTCCGGACGGAACTCGCGGCTCGACATGGTGACGTATCCGCCGCTGAACGAGATCCGGAGGCTATTGTCATCGACATCGTAGGTGCCTGTCATCGCGGCGTGCAGCGCGCGCACCCGAGAATCCAAGTCGGGCGCATTGTCCTCGTTCGGGAAGAACAGCACGAATTGATCGCCCACCAGCCGCGCGGGAAGCACGGTGGTGCCGGCAAGCTCCTTCAGGCGCTCCGCGATGGCAACCAGCAATCTATCGCCGGTCACATGGCCCTTGGTGTCGTTGACATGCTTGAAGTCGTCGACGTCGAGGACGAGGATGCCGACCTGGCTCTCGGCGGTTCGCGCCGCGAGCTTTTCCTTGACCAGTTCGACGAAATATTCACGGTTCGGCAAGCCCGTCAGAGGGTCGTAGCGCACCATGTGCAGGATCTTGCGCTCCGCGCGGATGCGCACGGTCACATCCTCGAAAATCAGGATGACGACGCCGTCGGCGCGGCGACTTGCCGAAAATTCGAGGAACTGATCCTCGTTGAACTGGATGAGGGTGCGCGAAAGCGTGCCGCTGACAAGCTGCGCCATCTGTCGCTGAATAAGCCCCGGCAGCGAACCGTCGATGAAGGCATGACGGGCGCCGTAACGCAGCACGACGTCGAATTCGCAATCCTTGAGCTGCTCCTGATGCGAGAAATTCAGGAGCTCGCATGCCTTGCGATTGACCACGAGGATGCGATTGTGGGCATCGAGCATGAACAGGCCATGCGTCATATTGTTGAGCGCGGTATCGAACCGGTCGGCGATCTGCGAGATTTCGCGCGATGCAATGACGTTCTTGTAGAGAAATTCGCGGACGCCGTTCGCCATCGCCCGCGTCGTCAATCCGAACGGGACGAGCATGATGGACACCACAGCCTTGTAGAGCTGCTCCGACATCAGACAAGCGATGATAATGGGCAGACAGCAGGCCAGGGTCTGGAGATCGATCGCCTTCTGGGAGCCGTAGTTGCGGCCGACAATCGAGACCATCGACGCCATCGTCACCGCGATGCAGATGAATTCCGCGAGCGGATCCTGCACCATGAGGATGGCATAGCCGCTGCCGATACCGAGAATCGAAGCGGTTCCCGCCGCTCCGATGACATAGCGGGTTTCCCAATGCGCGATATCGGCGCGCGTGAAACCGTGCTTGTCGGCGGCGTCGAAGAGCCAGAAAGAATACATCCGCAGTGCGAAAACAGCCGCAAAAGCCAGGCAGAGAACGAGATAGATGCTCGCGCGCGTGCTCATGAAGACGATGACATACGTCAGGATATGAACGACCACGCCCGTAAACAATGTTTTACGGTTTCCGAAAAGCGAACTGACGAACGACAGATAAACATCCGTCGGTACGGTGTCCGGGCTTGGAGGCTTCATTCAGAGTTCCCCTGATGCGGCGGACACCCTAGGTGAAACACTTTAAAATTTGATTGCCCAAATAGCACGCATCTGGACAGATTTTCCAATTATGCCGGTAACTTAGGTTGAGTTGACGTTACGACACGCATCGTATTCGTGCAACTGAACCAAGTGAGTTCCGCCTGCAGCTTAATATTTAAGTGACTAATAAAGAAAACAAAACATCATTAAACACTTATGCAATGTCGATTATAGCTTGCCTGCCCGCTGCTGGATCATCATGAACGTATCGAACGTGTATTCCGAGAGCTGCATCCACAAATACGCGTCCTTCTTGTAAGCAACCTGGTCTTCATAGATACGCTTGAAGGAATCGTTGGATTTGGAAAGCTCGGCATAAAGTGTGCCCGCGGCCTGGAAGCAGGCCTCCATGATTTCCTGGCTGAAGGGCCGCAACGTCACGCCCTGCTTGACGATTTCCTTCAAGGCCTGCGGGTTCTTCACGTCGTATTTCGCCAGCATATTGGTGTTGGCAAAAGCGCAGGCGTCGGTAAGAACGGCCTGATAGTTCTTCGGCAACGCGCTCCATTTTTCCAGGTTGAAGAAGGCATGCACTACGGCGCCGCCTTCCCACCATCCTGGGTAATAATAGTATTTCGCGATCTTCTGCAGCCCGAGCTTCAGGTCGTCATAGGGGCCAACCCATTCGACCGCATCGATGGTGCCCTTGTCCAACGCGCCGTAGACATCGTTCACAGCAATATCCTGCTGCGGGGCAACGCCGATCTTCTCCATCACCTTTCCGGCAAGACCGGCCAGGCGCATCTTCAAGCCCTTGAGATCGTCGAGCGTGTTGATTTCCTTGCGGAACCAACCGCCCATCTGCGCGCCGGTATTGCCGGCAGGAAGGCCCAACATACCCTGCGTCGCATAAAACTCGTTCATCAGCTTGTTGCCGTTGCCCTGGTAGAACCAGGCATTGGTCAGCCGGGCATTGAGACCGAACGGTAGCGCCGTGCCGATGGCATAGGTCGGATCCTTGTTCGCGAAATAATAGGAACACGTATGCGCAGCATCGACGGTTCCGGCGCTCACCGCATCGACCGCCTGCGCGCTGGGCACGATTTCGCCGGCCTCGTAGACCTGGATAATGAAATTGCCATTGGTCGCATCGGACACATGGGAGGCGATATCCTCAGCACCGCCATAGATCGTGTCCAGGCTCTTTGGGAACGACGAGGTCATTTTCCAGGTGACCTTCGGCGATTCCTGGGCCAGGGCCGGACTGGCAAGTGCCGAGGCGGCAGCACCTGCGCCAACGGCTCCTGCCCGCCTTATGAAGGAACGGCGATCCATCGAATTCTCCCATACGGACGGCTTTGCTGGAGAGCGGCGCGCTCCCCGACCCGGCGCAAGCGATGGAACTAACCACGCCGCACACAGTCTTTCAAGTTTGCTCTCGCATCGCATTATGGCGATTCCTGTACATCCTTGTGACGAATGAAGGCAAAGCCTCGTGGAAACCACTTCACGTTGCCGCCGAAGCCATATTCACGTAGATTGGAGCCGATGAGAATTCGCCCTCGGATTGACATCTTCGTCGGTCAGGGGTCTGAGAAAATAGCCCCTGTCGCATCTTCCGGAGCCTAGAATGTCCAGACCGATCATCGCCATTCCCGCCGATATCCGCGAGTTCGACGGAACGAACTGGCATGCGGTGCAGCTACAATATGTCCACGCCGCCGTGAAGGCAGGGGGATTGATGGCCCTGATCGTGCCTGCGCTTGAGAGCGACAACGATGCGGACGCCATTCTGGATCGCGTCGACGGCTTGCTGGTCTCCGGCTCGGCTACCAATGTGCATCCGTCGCTCTATGGGAAAGAAGCAAAAGATAGCGACGGCCCCTTCGATCCGGCGCGCGACGCGACATCGCTTCCGCTTATCCGCCGCGCCGTCGAGCGCGCCATTCCCATGCTCGCCATCTGCCGCGGCATTCAGGAGCTGAACGTCGCCCTTGGCGGCACGCTCGCCAGCGAAATCCAGGACCAGCCGGGAATATGGGATCATCGCAAGCCGCAGAATGTCGATCGCGACACGATGTATTCGATCCGCCAGAGCGTCTTCGTCAAGGAAGGTTCCTGCATCGCCCGCGTTGTCGGTCCGGGCGAAGTAAAGGTAAACTCGCTACATCGCCAGGCGATTGCCGAAACAGCGCCGAGACTGCAGGTCGAAGCTCTGGCCGAGGATGGCACCATCGAAGCCGTCTCCGTCATCGGCGCCAGGGCCTTTGCCGTCGGCGTGCAATGGCACCCGGAATACTGGGCCGAAACGGATTCGCCGTCGCGCGAACTGTTCGTCGCCTTCGGCGACGCGGTTCGCGACTATGCAGCGAGCAAGGAGCGGCTCGCCGCCGCCCAATAAAGCATTTTTGTTCCTTTGCGGACGCCGCGTGGTCAGCCCCGCGGCTTGACCGGCGTTTCCGGCACCGGCGTTATCGGCTGGCCCTTGGCGAACCAGTCGATGATGTTGTCGGCGACGAGATCAGCCATGGCGTCGCGTGTCGGTACCGAGGCGGAGGCCACATGCGGCAGCAACGAGACATTCGACAGCGAGAGATAACCGGCAGGGACATTGGGTTCGTCGTAGAAGACATCGAGGCCGGCAGCCCCCAGCGTACCATTGCCGAGAGCGGCGATCAGCGCGTCATCATCGACTGACCAGCCACGGCCGACATTGATGAATACGCCCTGCGGCCCGAGCGCCGACAGGATTTCCGCATTGATGACCTTATGGGTCTCCGCTGTTTTCGGCACGATGGAAATCAGCGTGTCCACCGACTGCGCCATTTCCTTCAGCGTCGGATAGTATTCATAGGGCAGCGAGTCGCGCGGCGAGCGGGTGTGATAGCCGATCTTCACCTTGAACGGTTCGAGCCGCCTTGCAATTTCGAGCCCGATGCGGCCGAGCCCGTAAATGCCGACGCGGCGGCCCTTCATCGAGAAAGGAGAGAGCGGAAAGGCACCATCCTTTACCCAGCGCCCCTCGCGCAGCCAGCTTTCCGCCTTCGGAAACTGCCGCAACGTGTTCAGCAGGAGAGCAATCGCCGTATCCGCAACCTCGTCGTTCAGCACGTCGGGCGTGTTGGTAACGACAATCCCCTTCGAAGCGGCGTGCTTCACATCGATGCCGTCATAGCCGACGCCGAAATTGGCGATGACTTCAAGATTCGGAAAGGCATCGATCCAGGCGGCGCTGAAGCCACCTCCGACTGCAACGCCGCGCACCCGCGCCGCGGTTTTGGCATCGACATTCGGCCCCCCGTCGCGTTCAACGGAAACAACGTCGAACTGCTTTCCGAGCCTTTCGAGAACACGCGGGTGTATCTTCCCCGGAACGAGGATGGCGACGCGGCTATCGGACATGGAACTTTCCTCTTTGGATACGGGCGCGACTAAAGGCGAGCCTTGTAGGGCGCCGTTGACTGGCGGATGCGCATTTCCGGCTTGATGAGATGGATACCATCCGGCTCATGGCTTCCTGCCAACCTATCCAAAAGCGCTCGCGCGGCAAGTCTTCCGACCTCGGCCTGACCGTTCCAGACCGTGGTCAGTGCCGGCGTTGCGATCGCGGCTTCTTCCAGGTCGTCATAGCCGGTCACTGAAATGTCTCGTCCCGGTACGAGGCCGGCGCGAGAAATGCCGTTCATCAGCCCGATGGCGACCAGATCGTTCCAGCAGACCGCCGCCGTTGGCTTTTGCGGCAATGACAGGAAGTGCACCGCCGCCTCGAAGCCGCCCTGCTTGGAGCGCGCTCCGGGAATGCGCAGATTGGAATCGACTTCGATTCCAGCCTTGCGCAGCGCATTGACATAGCCCTGATAGCGGTCGCGCCCCGTCGAGGTCTGGTCCGTGCCGCCGATCATTGCGATGGAACGATGGCCGAGGCTGATCAGGTGATTGGTGGCAAGCGAGATGCCGTAGCTGTCGTCGCCGCGATAGGTCGGCAGATCGAGCGCCTCGATCTGGCGAGCCACGAGGATGGCCGGCATGCCGTTTTCTTCCGCCAGCTCGAAATCTTCCGGCGGAGTCCCGATTGCCGGGGACATGATGACTCCGTCGCCGCCGAGCTGCAGCAGAGTCTCGATGAACGTTCGCTGTTTCTCGACCGAATCATAATGATTGGAGAGGATGAAGGTGTGGCGGCTGCGGTCGAGTTCGCTTTCGATCGCCTTCAGGATTTCTCCGTAGAACGGGTTCATGATGTCGTGAACGACGACGCCGATGATGCCCGATCGCGACGTTCTGAGGCTCGCTGCGCGACGATTGTAGATGTAACCCAGCGCTCGCGCCTGGTCCTTGATCTTCTCTCGCGTGTTGACCGCGACCAATGGACTGTCGCGCAGAGCCAGAGATACGGTTGCAGTTGAAATGCCGAGCGTTTCCGCGATCGTCGAAAGCTTTATCTTTTGCGCCACGCGCTCCCTCCCCGTGAGCAGCCGTAACCTATTCCGTTCGTTTTACGATTCCGGAATTTAAAATATTTAATTAAAAGCTTTAATCGCGTCGCGCAACTCGAATTCGTGAGGATTTTCAGATTTCCTCATCGTCCTCGTCGTCATCGCCCGCCTGGAGGTTGTTCTCGATCGCCTTGAGCAAACGAACGAGCGAGCGGATATCCTTTTCCGAGAAGCCGCGCGTCGCGAGTTCATCGCAGTTGGCGGCAGAGCTTTCAATCTCGCTGACGCTGTTGCGGCCCGTCTCGGTGAGATAGACCTTGGTCAAGCGGGCATCTTCGGCATCCGGCCGCCGTTCGACAAAGCCTTGCGCCTCCATGCGCCCGATCGTGCGCGTCATCGTCGGCGCCTTGACGCCGAGTTTCTGCGCCAACGATCCGGCCGGAAGACCGTCGCTGGCCGAAAGCGCGAGAATGACACCATCCTGCCCGGCATAGAGACCGCTTGCCGTCAGGTTGCGGGTCATCACCGTTCGCATCGAACGCGCCGCCTGTGTCAATGCCGGCGACAGATCGGCAAGCGTGTAGTCCCGGTGATCCTTCTTCTTACCTGACTTACTTTTCTTCCCGACCTTGTTCTTCTTACCCATCGTGATTCCGTTGACCTTTTCGCCGATGCGCCATCACGCTATGACATTGCGCAGGTTATTGACATAAACAAGAGGCACACCCTCAGATGGCGCATCCTTTGCCATGTTTCGACGACAATGATGCTACACTCCCCCCTGAAGAACGGGCAAAATGGATCGTAGTGCTACCACTTGGCGCCTATGAGCAACACGGACCTCATCTACCCTTCGATACGGACAGGCTGATCGCCGAGGGCATCGTCTCACGCCTCAAGGTTGCTTTGCCTGCCGATCTGCCGGTCACTTTTCTGCCTGCCGAGCCCATCGGCTATTCCATCGAGCACATGGATGTCGCCGGCTCCAGGTCGCTGTCCTTCGACGAGGCCGTCAACCGTTGGCTCGGAATTGCCGAGAGCATGAGCAATCTTGGTATCCGCAAGTTCGTCATGCTGAATGCCCATGGCGGCAACTCCCCGCTGATAACAATCGTCGCGACGGAAGCGCGCGTGCGCTTCAACATGCTGGCGGTCGCAACCAGCTGGACCCGCTTCGGCGTGCCCGACGGCCTGATCTCGCCCGATGACAAGGCCATAGACATTCACGGCGGAGATATCGAGACCTCCGTCATGCTCGCCCTCCACCCGGAGAAGGTCGAGATGACGAAAGCCGCAAACTTCCCATCCCGCCAATCCGATTTCATCCGCGACCTCAATCACCTTCGCGCCTACGGCCCCCATGCCTTCGGCTGGAAGATGTCCGACCTCAGTGAACAAGGCGTCGCCGGCAATGCCGGTATGGCAACAGCGGAAAAGGGCGAAAGACTGATCACACATGCCGTCAAGGGTCTTGTCGAGCTGCTCGAAGACGTCGACGGTTTCGACATGTCGATCCTCACATGATCTCTTTGCCAGTCTGCCGCCGCAACCCAATGTGATCTTATAACATATAAAAGCCTTTGAACTGAGGTCGCCAACTCCTTATATGGAACCCGACCAAAGTCTGCTCCCCGGGGCAACCTTCCATATTTCGAGGCTCCCATGACCGAAACAGCCACGCAAAAGCCCATTCCCGTTACCGTTCTCACCGGCTATCTCGGCGCCGGCAAGACGACGCTGCTCAATCGCATCCTCTCCGAAAATCACGGCAAGAAATACGCCGTCATCGTCAACGAGTTCGGCGAGATCGGCATCGACAACGACCTCATCGTCGAGTCGGACGAAGAAATCTACGAAATGAACAATGGCTGCGTCTGCTGCACCGTTCGCGGCGACCTCATCCGCGTCGTCGAAGGCCTGATGCGCCGCCCTGGCCGCTTTGACGGCATCATCGTCGAAACCACAGGCCTTGCCGATCCGGTTCCCGTCGCCCAGACCTTCTTCATGGACGACGATGTCCGCGCCAAGACCGAGCTCGATGCCGTCGTCGCACTCGTCGACGCCAAGCACCTGCCGCTGCGCCTGAAGGACAGCCGCGAGGCCGAAGACCAGATCGCCTTTGCCGATGTCGTCGTCATCAACAAGTCGGACCTGGTATCGCCGGAAGAGCTGGCCCAGATCGAGGATGTCGTCCGCGCGATCAACCCGGCCGCCCGCGTCTACAAGACGACCCGCTCCGGCGTCGATCTCGCCCGCGTGCTGAACCAGGGCGCCTTCAATCTGGAACGTGCGCTCGAGAACGACCCGCACTTCCTCGAGCATGGCCACGACGATCACGTCTGCGGCCCGGATTGCGATCATGACCATCACGATCATGACCACCACCACCACCACCACCATGACCACGATCATCACCATCATGATCATGACCATGGTCACGACCATCATCACCACGCTCCATCGCCGATCCATGACGTGACCGTACAGTCGGTTTCGCTGCGCGGCGGCGAGATGAATGCCGAACGCTTCTTCCCCTGGATCCAGAAGGTCACGCAGACGCAAGGCCCCAACATCCTGCGCCTCAAGGGTATTATCGCCTTTAAGGACGATCCGGAGCGCTATGTCGTTCAGGGCGTTCACATGATCATCGAGGGCGACCACCAGCGTCCGTGGAAGGATGGCGAGAAGCATGAAAGCCGCCTCGTCTTCATCGGTCGCGAACTCGACCGCGAAAAGTTGGAAGCAAGCTTCAAAGCCTGCGAGGCGTCTGCCTGATGCCGACTGTTGCTCCGCTTGATATCGACGGCCACGTTCTGGCCGTCGAATTTTTAGGTGACACCCCCCTCTTCGCCAGCGCCGCCGGCGCTATCCATCGACTGGAAGGTGGGGACAAGGTCACCGAAGCCCACCAGGGCATGCTCACCTGCATTCGCGACCCCTATAGCGAGAGCCTGATTTCCGGCGGCGAAGACGGCAAGGTCCTGCGCATCGCAGCCGATGGCTCCGTAACGGTGCTGGCCGAAGCGCCACGCAAATGGATCAGCCAGGTCGCTGCCGGGCCGCAGGGCTCGGTCGCCTATTCCTACGGCAAGAGCACCGTCGTGCGCCTGTCCGACGGTGCGACGAAGGAATTCGCCGAGGAGCGCACGGTGGAAGGCATTGCCTTTGCACCCAAGGGCCTGCGCATCGCCGCTGCCCGCTATAACGGCGTATCGCTGCACTGGGTCGGCATGAGCGCACCGCCGGTCAATCTGGAATGGAAGGGCGCCCACACCGCCGTCACTTTCTCGCCGGACGGCCAGTTCATCGTAACCACCATGCAGGAAAACGCCCTGCACGGCTGGAAGCTGGACGCCAAGCCGGGTGCCGAAGCCCGCCACATGCGCATGACCGGCTATCCCGCCAAGGTGAAGTCCCTGTCATGGTCGGCAAAGGGCAAGTGGCTTGCATCGTCAGGCGCACCGGCCGCCATCGTCTGGCCGTTCCAGGGCAAGGACGGCCCGATGGGCAAGGCACCGCTCGAACTCGGCAGCCGCGCCAACATCATGGCGACCTGCGTGAAGTTCCATCCGGCCGAAGATATCCTCGCCATCGGCTTCATCGACGGCATGATCCTGGCGGTACGCGTCGGTGACGCCAAGGAAGCGCTCTTGCGCCGGCCCGGCAAGGGTGCGATCACGGCGATGAGCTGGAGCAAATCCGGCAAACTGCTCGCTTTCGCCTCCGAAGCCGGAGACTGCGGCGTTGTCGACGTTTCGGCCTAAACAGAAAGACAGGATCATGCCCAAGTCGGGAACGGCGCCAGCCGGAAATACCCCTGCCCCAGCCGAGGACGTCTGGGATGTGATCCGTTGCGAGGCCGCCGAGCTTGCGGCCCGCGAGCCGACGCTCGCCCCGCTGCTGCAGGCGCAATTGCTTGCCAGCAGCTCCAATGCCGAAAACCTTGCCAACGTGCTGGCGGCACGGCTCTGCGTCGTCAGGATCGAGCACGGCGACATGCTTTCGCTGCTGTCCGACGTGCTGACGCGGCATCCTGCAATCCTGCAGGCGACCGAGGCCGACCTCGTTGCCGTGCGCACGCGCGACCCGGCCTGCACGACCTATCTGCATGCACTTTTGAACCTGAAGGGTTTTCACGCCCTGCAGTCGCATCGTATCGCCCATGCGCTATGGATGGAGGGCCGCAGGGAAATTGCGATTTGGCTTTCCAATCTCGTCTCACTCGTCTTCGGACCGGATATCCATCCGGCTGCAAAGATCGGCACGTCCATCATGCTCGATCACGGCTCCGGCATCGTCATCGGCGAAACCGCCGTCATCGAGGATGAGGTCTCTATCCTGCAGAATGTCACCTTGGGGGGCACCGGCAAGGAAAGCGGCGACCGGCATCCGAAGATCCGCCACGGCGTGATGATCGGCGCCGGTGCGAAAATTCTCGGCAATATCGAGGTCGGCGCCTTCAGCAAGGTCGCAGCCGGCAGCGTCGTGGTGAAGCCGGTTCCTGCGCATTGCACCGTCGCCGGCGTACCGGCTTTGGTTGTGCGCATCCATCGCGCCGACGAGATCCCGGCCGAGACGATGGATCAGAACATTTAGAGAATTTCCAAGAAAAGTGCGCAGCGGTTTTCCGGCCGCAATGCGCAAAAGAACAGGAAGATGGAGCGCTTTCGCTGTTCAACGAAAAGCGCCCCATCTTCCCGTCACCTAGAGACGTCAAAGCGACGTTCCGCAAAATGGCAGTGCCCTCGCCCGTTCGCAGCGAAGGCAAACAACTTTCAGGCAGCCTTGGAGATCGGCGGCTGAGCCAGCTTGCGGCCGCTGGCAACGATCAGACCGACTGCACTGTCGAGCCAGCCTTCCTTGAGTTCGAGAGCCAGAAAGCGCTCGCGCTGGAACGGGCCTGGCATCACCAGATGGCGGGTCTTTGCGGCAAAAAAGCCGAAGCGCTCGTAGTAAGGCGCATCGCCGACGAGAAGGATCGCGCCATGCTCGCGCTTCTTGGCTTCCATGACGGCGGCGCGCATCAGCGCCGAGCCGACGCCCTTACCTTCATAGGCGGGATCGACGGCCAGCGGGCCGAGCAGCAGAGCATCGACCGGACGAGTCTCACGATCGACGCCGGCTTCGACGTTCCAGAGGCGGACAGTGCCGATAACGTGGCCGGTGCGATCACGCGCAACCAGCGCCAGGCCTTCGGCCGGTACGCGGCCCTGACGCAGCTTTTCCGACGACTTCTTGCGGCGGTCTGGCCCCATGGCGCGGTCGAGCAGGCTTTCGCGCGCGACGACATCGCCCGCGTTTTCGAGGTCGAGTGTGAATGTTGTGGGCGCAAAGAATGCGCGGACAGAATCAAGAACAGCGGCCATCTTGGCCTCCCGTACCCAATACCGTTATCAGCGGCGGTGACAATCTATTGTGAGGGTGCCGCCCCGACTGGCTACGGGGGCGGCTTTATCGCACTTCGGATCCTTATGGGACCTTAGATGATGTAGGCCTTCAGCGGGTCGAAACCGTTAAAGGCAACGGCCGAGTAGGTCGTGGTATAGGCGCCGGTGCCCTCGATCAGGACCTCATCACCGATGGTGAGCGTCACCGGCAGCGGATAGAGGTTCTTTTCGTAAAGCACGTCAGCCGAATCGCAGGTCGGGCCGGCGATGACGCAAGGCTCCATCTCGTCGCCGTCGCGCTCCGTGCGGATCGGGTAGCGGATCGCCTCGTCCATGGTTTCGGCGAGACCGCCGAACTTGCCGATGTCGAGGAAAACCCAGCGTGCGGCATCATTGTCCGACTTCTTCGAAATCAGGACAACTTCAGCCTTGATCACGCCGGCATTGCCGACCATGCCGCGGCCCGGCTCGATGATCGTGTGCGGGATCTGGTTGCCGAAATGGGCGCGCAGAGACGCAAAGATCGCCTTGCCATAGGCTTCGGCCGACGGAACGTCGCGCAGGTACTTGGTCGGGAAACCGCCGCCCATGTTGACCATCTGCAGGTGAATGCCCTGCTTGGCGAGCGAAACGAAGACGCGCTTGGCATCGGCAAGAGCATCGTCCCATGCATCGACCTTGGTCATCTGCGAGCCGACGTGGAAAGACACGCCGTAGGATTCCAGACCCAGCTGGTGAGCGTAGACGAGAACGTCGACGGCCATCTGCGGGACGCAGCCGAACTTGCGCGACAGCGGCCATTCGGCGCCTTCGCCATCCGTCAGAACGCGGCAGAACACACGAGCGCCCGGTGCGGCACGGGAAATCTTCTCGACTTCCTCATGGCTGTCGACGGCGAAGAGGTTGATACCGAGTGCGTGTGCACGGGCGATATCGCGCTCCTTCTTGATGGTGTTGCCGAAAGAAATGCGGGCAGCGGTCGCACCGGCATCGAGCGCCATTTCGATTTCAGCGACGGACGCGCAATCGAAGCTGGAGCCGAGGCTTGCGAGCAGTCGCAGCACTTCCGGAGCCGGGTTGGCCTTGACGGCATAATAGATGGCGCTGTCCGGCATGGCATGACGGAAGGCACGGAAGTTATCGCGGACGACGTCGAGATCGACCACCAGGCAAGGACCGTCCGGACGTCGGGTAGCGAGAAAGTCGCGAATACGCTGCGTGGTCATGTCAATTCCCTTTCAATTCCAAAAGCTCCGGGGAAAACCCAGAGGACAAAGGGCGACGCTCATTCGCTTAGGAACCAGCCGGTGGAGACCCCGGTACCGTGCAAATGCGCGAAGCGCGGATGTTGAACGAGTGCCGCAAGCGGCGCTAATTCGCTTTGTCTGCCATGGATTGGAGGGAATATCCCAACCGCACTTCCGGCAATGAAGGTGTGCCTCTTCAGTAACCCCGGCTGATGGAAAGCCGGGAGAGAACAAAAAGGCCCGCACCGTCGTTGCTTCAGATGTCCTCGCATTTTTCGGTTGGCCGAAATAGCGACTGGAGGGGTTAGTTCCAGGTACCTTACCGATTTTCTCACCACATCGAGGATCGGCGGACACCCACGGGCACGTGCGACTTTGGGCTGATCCGGAAATAGGAACATTCGCGATCATAATCAAGAAATTTTTTCACCTGCTCCCTAAAAAAATAATTGAACAAATCAGCGCGTTTTGTTCAACATCCGGAAACAGTTAACGGGGAGCTTCGCCATGGATACCTTGACCCGGATTCGCGCCTTCATAGACGTGGTGGAAGCAGAGGGGTTTTCGGCCGCGGCACGCAAGACCGGACGCTCCAAGGCGTTGCTCTCGAAATATGTCCGTGAACTCGAGGATGAACTCGGCGCGCTGCTGCTCAACCGCACCACCCGTCAGTTTTCCATGACCGAGGCAGGCCATACCTACTATCGCACCGCTTCCGACATCCTGAAGGAGATCGACAATCTTGCCGACCTCGTGCGCGAGAATAACCAGCAGCTTAAAGGACGGTTGCGCGTTTCGGTGCCGCGCACATTCGTCGATGCCGAAGTCGGACAGTCGCTGATCGATTTTGCCAAGGAAAATCCGGATCTGGCATTGGAGATCGCGGCAGATGACCGCTTTGTCGATCTGATCGAGGAAGGCTTCGATGTGGCCGTGCGCATCACCAAGCTCGAAGATTCCGGCATGATCGCCCGCAAGATTTCAGACTTCCGCGTCCATCTCTGCGCGACGCAGGAGTTCCTCGATCGCTATCCGTCCCTGGAGCATCCGACCGATCTGACACGCGTGCCGTTCATCATCGATACCAACACGCGCTCGCAGGGCAGCATCCGTTTCGTCGATGCCGACAGCACCATCTTCAACGTTGCCATCAACGGCTCGCTCGAGGTCAACAGCCCGCATGCAACGCTGCGCGCAGCGCTTTCGGGCCTTGGCATTGCCGTCGTCCCGGATTTCATCGGACGCAAGGCGATCGAAAGCGGCCAGTTGCTGACGCTGTTCAACGACTATCTCCCGACCGACCGCGGCATTTATGCCGTCTATCCGCATCGGCGCTACCTCCCGGCAAAGGTGCGCATCTTTGTGGACTACCTGCACAACTGGTTCCGCAAGAACGGCTGAACACTCCGGCTGTCAAAGACAGCGAGGCTTGTGGCTGATTGCCCATGTCCCGCATGGTCGATGGAAGTAGTGTGTCCAACTCTGTCTCGGTTGAAATTTCTCCCCGCGCCCTGTCAAAATCGCGCCGGTTCAAACGTCACTGCTGCAGCGGGCACTAAGGCTCCGCGCAACTCGAGAAAGGAACGAGTCATGCAGTATATGCTATTGGTGTATTGGAACGAGGCCGAACACAAGAATGCTAAGAAGGAGCAGAAGGCCGAGATGTTTGCGGCTTACGCCGCCTACACGGAAGTGCTGAAAAAGGCCGGAGCATTCCTGGCGGGCAGCGGATTGCAGGACTCCTCGACGGCAACCGTGGTGCGTGCGCCGAATGGCAAGCCCTCGGTTCTCAACGGCCCCTATATCGAGAGCAAGGAACAGCTGGGCGGCTATTATCTGATCGAAGCCGCCGATCTCGACAGCGCCGTCGTCTGGGCAGCCCGTTGTCCAGGCGCTCAGCATGACACCGTGGAGCTTCGCCCTCTCATGGTCTATTGACGTCATGTCGCGAGAAGACGACCAGCCGGCCATTAAGGCTGCCGAGGCGGTTGCGCGCCGAAGCTATGGCAAATTGGTCGCCATTCTCGCGGCGCGCACGCGCGATGTGGCCGGCGCCGAAGACGCCTTGTCGGAGGCTTTTGCCTCCGCCCTGGCCGATTGGCCAGTCAATGGCGCGCCGCATAACCCGGAGGCTTGGCTACTTGCCGTTGCCCGGCGCAAGATGATCGACGCCATCAGACGCGGACGGGTCGGCGCCGCTGCCTCCGAACATCTTCGGCTGATGGCGGAGGAGCTGGAGGCGACCGCGAGTCAAACGCCGGAGATTCCCGACGAGCGCCTTGCTTTGATGTTCGCTTGCGCGCATCCGGCAATAGAGCCTGGTATCAGAGCGCCGCTGATCCTGCAGACGATCCTCGGGTTTGACGCACAGACAATCGGCTCTGCCTTCCTGGTCTCACCGGCGGCAATGGGCCAGCGCCTGGCGCGGGCCAAAAACAGGATTCGACGCGCCAAGATTCCTTTGCGCGTGCCCGACAAGGCAGACATGCGCGGGCGCCTTGGCGCAGTTCTGGAGGCAGTCTATGCGGCCTACACGGAAGGCTGGAGTGACCCGGCCGGCGTCGACGCCAGCCTGCGTAACCTGGCTGAGGAGGCGATTTGGCTCGGCCGGCTGATCGTCGCACTCTTGCCGGAGGAGGCTGAAGCGCTGGGCCTGCTTGCGCTGATGCTCTATTCACATGCGCGGCTTGAGGCTCGGCGCAGTTCGGCCGGCGAATTCGTACCGCTGGCCAATCAGGATCCTGCTCTTTGGGACGAAGGGTTGATCGACGAAGCTGAGAGGTTGCTTATTCACGCCAGTGCATTGAACGCCTTCGATCGCTATCAATTGGAAGCGGCAATCCAATCGGCCCATGTCGCGCGACGCCGAACAGGCAAGACCGATTGGGTGGCGATCGAACGTCTCTATGACGGTCTCTGCGCAATTACCGGCTCGCCGGTGGCGGCCATCAATCGCGCGATCGCCGTGGCGCAGACGCATGGCGCCGCCGCGGGACTGGCGGCGCTGCCGGCGCTGGACCCCGGCAGCCGGCTTATCGAGTACCAGCCCTATTGGGCGGCGCGAGCCGAACTTCATACGAGAGCAGGGGAAATGATGGCTGCGCGCGAGGCCTATGACCAAGCGATCGCGCTGGAAATAGATCCTGCCGTCCGCCGCTTTCTGCAAAAGCGGCGGGCCGAAAACCCGGCGTCCGCCAAACCCGAGAGGCGTCAGACAAAGACAGATCCTGATGGAACAAGCTTGATTTGAGTTCCCCCAATTCTTACACGCTCGTCGGGTTAGCTCATCGACCTGTCTGCTCTTCGCAACATGAACCTCTTCTTGTCGACAGGCATTGCGAGATCAAATACTTGAATGAATCGCCTTGAATTGGTTTTGATACCGGTTCCGCCGACCGGTCCCAATTCCGTCTCATTTCCTAACCAGAAGTCGAAAGGAATCAATGCTCGCGAAACACATCGGACGCATGAGAAAACCCACGATTGTCCACGTCGTCGCCCTCGCCGGCGGACTGCTGTTTGCGCCGGCAATCGTGTCGGCGCATCCGCATATCTTCGTGGAAGCGCGGCTTGAAGTGCTGGCAGGTCCGGACGGCAATGTGCAGGAACTGCGCAACGTCTGGCGCTTCGATGAAGTATTCTCGTCCTCCGTGCTGATGGACTTCGACAAGAACACCAACCTGAAGCTTGATCCGGACGAGCTGAAGGAAGTTGGCAAGACCGTTCGGGAATCCCTCGCCGACTACGATTACTATGCGAACCTCACGCTCAACGGCAAATCGATCAAGGTGGAGAAACCGGACATCATCAATGTCGACTTTCGCGACGGCCAGCTTCTGATGTTCTTCGCCGTCAAGCCGGCGGAGCCGATGCCGTTGGCAAAGGGCAACAAGCTCAGCTTCGGTATCTACGACCCAACGCTCTATACGTCGATCGATTTTCCGAGCGACAAGGAATTGGTGACCGAGGGCGCGGCCTTCAAAAGCTGCACCCAGAAAGTCGTGCGCCCGAACCCGGATGAAGTTATCGCCGAAAACCGCTCGACCTTGACGGATGCCTTCTTCAACGATCCGACGGGGACGACGATGTCGAAACTCTTCGCAACGCGGATAGACGTCGAATGCTGATATCGAAAAGAGAGAAACTGGTCGCGGCTGCAGCGCTCGCCTTTCTGGCAGTTGCCGGTCTCGCGCATGCGGCAGGCTCCCCCCTTGGCATCGGCACGGCCGAACCGAGCTTCCAGCCGATCGGCGGTCCGCTTGCTCCGATCTTTCTCTATGTGAATTACGAGCAGCAGGCCTTCTATCGCGCCCTTACGAAATCGATCGAGGCCATGCGCCAGGACCCCTGGCAGCTCTGGACCCTGATCGGCCTTTCCTTTGCGTATGGCATTTTCCATGCCGCCGGCCCCGGCCACGGCAAGGCAGTCATTTCCTCGTACATGGTTGCCAATGAGATCGAGCTGAAGCGCGGCATCGGCATTTCCTTCGTCTCTGCGCTCATCCAGGGCCTCGTCGCCGTTCTCGTCGTGGGCGCCGCTTATTTCGTTCTGCGCGGTTCCGGCATCACCATGACCATGGCCACCAACGCCATGGAGCTTGCCAGCTTCGTCATGGTCATTCTGTTCGGCTGCTGGCTTCTGTTCCGCAAAGTGCGGGCGATGCTTCAGAGCCGGGCGCAACGCCGGGAGATTGAGCTTGCGACATCGGTCGGGCCAATCAGCATGTCGCTCTTCGAAGGGGCGGCAACCGGCACGGATTCGGCAAGAGGCTTTCCGCGCAGCCGTGCGACCGCCTTGCCTGCTGCCGAAGGCTATCAATGCTACGACCCCGCCCATGCGACAGGCGACGGCGCCTATTGCGAGGCCTGCGGCCACGCGCATCTGCCGGATCCGAAGATGCTATCGAACGAAAAGTTCAGCGTTCGCGAAGCCTGGTCTGCGATTATAGCCGTCGGCCTGCGGCCCTGCTCGGGCGCACTGCTGGTCATGACCTTCTCGATGCTGAACGGGCTTTATCTCGGCGGATTGCTGTCGGTGCTCGCCATGTCGATCGGCACGGCGCTGACCGTTTCGCTGCTCGCCATGATCGCGGTTTTCGCGAAAGGCACAGCCATGCGCTTCACCGGCAAGGGCTCAAGGCTTTCGGCATGGGTCGGCAACAGTATCGAGATACTCGGCGCGCTGCTGGTCGTCTTCACCGGCGTCATTCTGCTCGGCGCTTCACTGCAGAATTGAGATCGACTACCGATCCCTGCGGCGCTGATAACGTGCCCTCAGCCAGAACACGAAGAAGAAGGCCAGAATGACCAGCACGCCGAAGCCGGTGCCGAGCCAGGGCGAGATGGTTCCAAGCCGGACGATGACATTCGGCATCAGATAGAGCACGGCCGTTGCGACCAGCAAAATAACCCCTGCCGCTATCGCTGCCGAGCGCGTATCGCTTTTCTTGTCCGTCAAATCGCCGATTCCTAGCATGCCGTGAAATGTCCGGCGAAGGCTTAGGCCAGCCGCCAAGGAAAGGCAACCGGCCGCAACCACCCAGGCTCAGACTTTGGCGCCTGCAACCGTCGCCTCAATGTGATCGACCAGCGCGTCGGGCAAACCGAGACGGCCGGCCAACAGATCAAGATAACCGCGCTCGGCCCGTGAATCGGGCTCGATCGTCAGCCGCGAAGCGGTATAGACCTGCACTCGCTGCTCCTCCGTCTTCGCCGAGGCAACGATGGCGTCGAGATCGACGGGACTGGCGAGCTCGCGCTGAAAGAAGGACTCCGCCTCGGAACCCACGCCCGATTCCTGCACCTTGCCGAGAATGCGCTGGCGTTCGGTATCGTCGATATGGCCGTCGGCGCGGGCCGCCGCGATCATTGCGCGAACCAATGAGAGCGTGAAGTCGTTATTGGCGATGGCCGGCGCCGTGCTGAAGCCGGAATCCGAAGGCGGCGGCAGGAATTGCGGCTCGGCCTGCGGAGTGGATTGAGGCGCCGGCTGCGGCTGATTGCCATCCCGGTAATTCTTGTAGGCCTGATAGCCAAGCCCGGCGATGGCGGCAAGACCGCCGAGCGCCAGCGCATTGCCGGCAACCTGGCGTCCGGTCTTCGTTCCGAGCAGCACGCCGGCGATCGCGCTGGTCGCCATGGGATTATCCCTTGCGAGATTGATGGCGGCGGTCGCCTTGTCCTTCACGCTTCCCTGCATTCCAGGGACTTGTGATCCCAAAAACTGGTCCAGCAGCTTGCGGGCATCGATCATGTGGTGCTCCTTCCGTCCTGTTGATGGTGACAGGGAGATAGGAAGCGCAACCGCAAATACCAATCCGCGAAATAGAAAAAGGCGCGCCTGGTCCCAGACGCGCCTTCGAAGTCCAATGAACGGATGTGCGGGCTTAGCCCTTGAGGGCGGCAGCCTCAGCCGCGAGCTTGGTGATCCCGGCCCAGTCGCCGGCCGCAACCAGTTCCTTCGGTGCGACCCAGGAACCGCCGATGCAGACGACGTTCGGCAGCGACAGGTAGTCGTGGGCGTTCTTCAGCGAAATGCCGCCCGTCGGGCAGAAGATCGTGCCGGCAAGCGGCGAAGACAGCGCCTTGAGATAGGCAGCGCCGCCGGCCTGCTCGGCCGGAAAGAATTTCAGTACCGTGTAGCCCTCTTCCCGCAGAGCCATGACTTCGCTTGCCGTAGCGGCACCTGGCAGGAGCGGAACATGCGATGAGCGGGCTGCGTCCAGAAGCTCTTGCGTCGTGCCGGGGCTGACGATGAACTTGGAACCGGCTTCGACGGCCGCGTCCCACTGGGCAACATTCAGGATCGTGCCGGCGCCGACTTCAGCGCCTTCGACTTCCTCGGCCACGGCGCGGATGGCATCGAGCGCGCCGGCGGTGCGCAGCGTGATCTCGATCGCCTTTAACCCGCCGGCGACGAGGGCCCGCGCAAGGGGAACGGCCGATTTCGCATCCTCGACGATCAGCACGGGAACGACCGGCTGCAGTTTCAGAATGGAAAGAAGCTTCGCAGTTTTCTCGCCCATGGTCGGTGCGCTCCTTTAAAACGATTGAAATCCGGCTTTCGAATAACCTCCCCAAAGGGGCTTGTCGAGACAAAAGCTCGCTCTCGCTACGATGGGTAGGAATCCGTCCTGACTTGCTATAGTCTAGACTGATCTGTGCCGGTGGAGCATGTCAAACGCATGGCAAAAGAGATCGAGCGAAAGTTTCTGGTGCGCGGCGATCATTGGCGGAATTTCGTGTCGGAGAGACTTGTTCTGCGACAGGGATATATCGCCTCCATGGAAGATCGTTCAGTGCGGATCAGGCTGACGAACGAATCTGTCGCAACCTTGACGATCAAGATCGGCAAGAAGATGACGCGTGACGAATTCGAATACGAGATCCCCATTCCCGAGGCGGAAGAACTGCTGGGGACGGCCCTCGGCCTCGTCATCGAAAAGACCCGTCACAAAGTACCCTTCAAGGGCTTCATCTGGGAAGTCGATGTCTTCCGCGGCGCCCATCGCGGCCTCGTGATCGCCGAAGTCGAAATGGAAGACGAAAACGACAATCCGGAACTGCCGGACTGGATCGGCCGGGAAGTGACCGGCGACTACCGCTACTCCAATCAAGCGCTCGCGACCCAGTTCGAACGGGAGTACGATGAGCTATCGCATACGGCCTGATCGGGGCCTCGATGGCGAGGTGCACAGGGTCGCCGCGCATCAGCTCGGCAAAGCCATAGCCGTTCTTCAGGATCGTCCGCAAGGCTTGCATGAAGCGGTGCATGCCGCGCGCAAGAGCGTCAAGCGCGTACGCGCACTCTATCGATTGATCGCCCCCGTAGCCCGGGAATTCCAGCAGCAGGAAAATGGCCGGCTTCGAGACATGGCGCGCACTCTCTCCAGCGTGCGCGACGCAACAGCGTTGATCGAAGTCACTCGCTATCTTCAGGATACGGCAACTCTGGATGAAGAACGGCAAGCCTTGTCTCGGGTCGCGGATGTGCTGACCACTCGCCGCGACCGGTTGTCCCAGGCGGAGAACGACCTTGAAGACAAGGCGCTGGCGGCAATCTCCACCTGTAACGAAGCCATCAAAGCCGTGGAAGATATTTCCCTCGAATGCGGCAGGCGCGATACGGCCCGCCTGCTTGAGAAAAGCTGGCGCAGGAACGGCCGCAAGGCGATGCACGCCTTTCACCAATGCCGCGGCGGCGATGCCCATGTGGAAAGCTTCCATGACCTGCGCAAACGCAGCCAGGATTGCTGGATGAACCACATGCTGCTGCGCGACGTCTGGCCGGCGGCCATGCACGCCAAGCAGCTTGAAGCCAAAGCTCTCGTCGATGTGCTCGGACGTTATCTCGATCTGTCGATCCTCTCCGATGTCGCCGACCGCGAACCGCAGCTCTTCGACGGCAGCGACGACCGCGCCCGCCTGCTGGAAGCAATCGTTTCCCGCCAGCAGATCGCCCGCGAGGAAGCGTTAAGCAGAGCCCATTGGGTCTTTGCCGACAAGCCCGAGCGCGAGGCGCAGACCATCAAGCGCCTATGGCTGGAAGCGGCGGATTGAAGCAGTCGCTTCGGCGGCGACGGCAGCCAGATCCGATTTTTATCTTGCATCTACGGTCGGCGGGGTCGCTCGAATGGAAGCATCGGCCCGGGAATGCAGAGCCTCCATGCGAATCCCGATTGCCTGAAAGCTCACAAAATTGTATTTCCCCGCCATGACCGACATTCTTTCAGATCCACGGCGCGACGCGACCGGCGCATTCCTTGTTGCGGCGCTCTACCATTTCGTTTCCTTCCCGCGCTTTGAAAGCTTGCAGGAGCCTCTGTTCGCGCTCTGCGAGGCAAATGGCGTCAAGGGCACGCTGCTGCTCGCGCATGAGGGCATCAACGGCACCATCGCCGGAACAGATGCGGCCGTCGGCATCGTGCTTTCCTTCCTGCGGGCGCAGCCGGAATTTGCCGGGCTGGAGCACAAGGAAAGCCGCGCATCGAAAATGCCCTTCGTGCGCATGAAGGTGAAGCTCAAGAAAGAGATCGTCACCATGGGCGTCGAAGATATCGACCCCACCCGGGTCGTCGGCACCTACGTTGCGCCGAAGGACTGGAATGCGCTGATCTCTGACCCCGACACCATCGTCATCGACACGCGCAACGACTATGAAACCGCCATCGGCATCTTCAAGGGTGCGGTCGACCCGAAGACGAAGACCTTCCGCGAGTTTCCGGAATGGGTGCGCGACAATACCGGCCTGCACAACAAGCCGAAGATCGCCATGTACTGCACCGGCGGCATCCGCTGCGAGAAGGCAACAGCCTTCATGAAGCAGCAGGGCTTCGACGAGGTGTATCACCTGAAGGGCGGCATCCTGAAATATCTCGAGGAAGTTCCGGCGGAAGAGAGCCTTTGGGAAGGTGCCTGCTTCGTCTTCGACGAGCGCGTTTCGGTCGAGCACGGCCTGAAGGAAGGCAACCACAAGCTCTGCCACGCCTGCCGCAACCCGATTACGGCGGAAGAGGTGACATCACCCTTCTACGAGGCCGGCGTGTCCTGCAGCCATTGCTACCATGAACGCAACGAGGAAGACCGCGAACGCTACCGTGAGAGGCAGCGCCAGATTGCGCTTGCCCGCAAGCGCGGCCAGCAGCATATCGGCTGAGAAGCCAGAGCGTGTCGCAAAAAGTGAGACACGGCTTTGCGGCAACGACATAAGTAAAATCAAAAGCTTAAAGCGCGAGACGCGAATTCCGTAGATCGCGACGCGCTTCAAGCGGCGGCGCCGCGCTCCTCGTCCAGCACCGCAGCCTTCTGAATCGAAAACCGCTTGGTGATTTCGGCTGCCGGCATCGGCTTTCCGTAGAAATAGCCCTGTAGTTCATCACAGCCGAAGCCCTGCAGCGCCCGCCCCTGCTCTTCGATCTCGATCCCTTCGGCTGTCACCGGAATGTCGAGCGAGCGGGCCAGCGCCACGGTCGCACGCAGCATCTCGCGGGCGCGGCTGTCCTCCAGCACGTTCATGGTGAGCGAGCGGTCGACTTTGATGCGATCGAAGCCGAACTGCCTGAGATAGCCGATGGAGGAGAAACCCGACCCGAAATCGTCAAGCGCGACTTTGACGCCCAGCGCCTTCAGCCGCTCGATAGACTGACGGGTCCGCTCCGGATTTTGGATGATGTAGCCTTCGGTGATCTCAAGCGTTACCCGTCCTGCCTCGATTTCCGTCGAGTTCAACACGCTGCGAACGTAGTCGGCAAAGGCCGGGTTGCGGAATTGCCCCGGCGAGACGTTGACGGCGACGCGCAGGTCTGGCCATTGCTGCGCCGCTTCGCATGCCTTGCGCAAGACGAACAACCCGAGCGCCTCGATCAATCCGCTGGTTTCGGCAACGGGGATGAATACTTCGGGCGAAATCGCGCCGTGACCCGGACGACTCCAGCGCACCAGCGCCTCGACACCGGTCATTTCACAACTCGAGGCATCGACCAGCGGCTGATAGACGAGCGTCAACTCCTCCGTCTCGATAGCGCGCCGCAGATCGAGCTCCAGCGCGTTGCGCTCCTCGCGATGTGCATCCATGGCCGTCTCGTAGCAGGTCATGCGGGCGCGACCCGCTTCCTTAGCCTTATACATGGCAAGATCGGCGCGGCGCACCAGTTCCTCACGGTCGATGCGACCTTCGGCAGAGCTTGCAATCCCGATGCTGGCGCCGACGACAACCACGCGCCGTCCGATCTCCAGCGGCTCCGAGAGAAAATCGAGAACCTGTTCGGCCAACCGCAGGGCCGGAGCATCGTTGAGTTCCTTGGTCGGGAAGACGATGGCGAATTCATCGCCTCCGAGCCGAGCTAGCGACGCCTGCGGCGGCACGAGCACGCTCAGGCCCGCCGCCACGGCGCGAATGAGCTGGTCGCCAGTACCGTGCCCGTAGGCGTCATTGATTTCCTTGAAACCATCGAGATCGAGATAAAGAAGCAGAACATTGCTGCGGTCTGTGCGTGCCCGCTCCACCAACCGATCCACATCGAGGCGCAATCCCTCGCGATTGAGGAGACCGCTCAGGCGATCACGCAGCGAGCCTTGGCGGGCCTGCACTTCTTCGGCGCGAAGCCGGCGCCCGGCAAGCCACCCCAGGATCAGCAGGACGACGAAGAACAGCCCTACCAGGCCGAGTGCGCCAAGCACCAGCGGGCGTACCTGCTGATAGCTCTGATCGCCCGGTTCGCGTGAGTTCCAGACCAATCGGCCCAGCGGCTTGCCTAGCGGATCGACGATGGAAACGGCGTATCGCGCCACGGTCTCCGCCGGCACCAGCTTCAAACCGCTGATCACATAGATATTCGAGAGCATCTTGATACGAGCGGCATCAAAATAGCGCACAAGGATCAGATAGCGCCGCTGGCCTTCAGGCACCGGAATGCGGCCGGATCTCTCTCGAATGGTCGCAGCGCCGACAGCGGCAATCCCTTTGTTGGTCATGATATAGCCGCTCGCCTCGGGAACCCCGGTCACGAGCGTGCGTCTTGCCTGGTCGACCAGAGCCCAAACCGCGGTTCCGAGCGCATCCTCGACATTCTCAGTCATCGGCTCGCCGTCGTGGAAAGCGACGATCGGCTTGTTCTCGTCATCGACGATGATCGCCATATCGAACAGTGCACCGTTCGAGGAGATGTCACCGTAATTGCCGGCGACCCAGCCTTGGTCGTCCTTGCCGTAGACACTCTTCGCTGCGTCGTTGCGTGCGGAATGATCGTGCAGCGTCGCCTCGAGCTGCCCCTGAAAAGTCTTGAGCGCGCCGACCGTCGTCTCCCAGGAGCGTTCGTCATCCAGCTTGTTGGAGTAATCCGCGACCCGGCCGATCGCGCTGAGTACCATCAGGGTCACCACGGCAACGACCACTGCGAAAGAAATCAAAACGGCCGTCACAATGGAATGACGACCGATATGCGTGCCCTGCCGCAATGACTCGAAAACTGCTCCCAAGGCCTTTTCTCCTTGGTGCGAAAGTGTGCCGTCAGGACTTCAATAAACGGTTAAGGCGAGTTCCATATTCCTACAGGAAAGAGTTGTATCTTTGCCGATCTGGGAAGAATTCACCCTTCTGCGGAAATCGCGGCCGCGAAACGGCTGAGGCTGGTGAGCAACAAACCATTATTCAGTGCCTGCGCAAGAGCTTCCGCCTGCGCTTCGTCGCCCTTGCCGGCAATCGGCAAACGCAAAAAGGCCTCGGATACGATGCGCAGCGACATGGTTCTCAGCACCTCCGTGAGCTGCTCCAGAACGAGATCGCCGCGATGCGATGCATGCGCGAACATCAGCGGCTTGAATGGCACCTCGTCCCGCGACACAAGCCAGTCGAGCGCGTTCTTGAAGCCTCCCGGTATACCGTGTGCATATTCCGGGCAGGACACGATCAGGCCATCCGCCTCTCGGATTCTCGCGGCAAACTTTTCCACGATGGGCGGCGTTTTCCCGCCTTCATGATCCGGATTGAAGATCGGCAACGCGCCGATCAGATCGCAGATCTCGATGGCGATATTGTCAGGGCAAGCAAGCCGCATGGCTTCCAGCAGCCGGCGGCTGGTCGAAGCCTGCCGCTGGCTGCCACAAAGCGCATAGAGGAAGAGCGGGCGAGAAGTCATCGATGGAACCTAGCAGGCTCCATCGATTCGGGCGACGCCCAGCCGGATCGATTAATCCGCCTTGTGGTTGCCCTTCGGGAAGTGGCCCGCAAGCTCCCGATACCATTTGCCGCTTTTCTTGATCGTGCGGACCTGCGTTTCGTAGTCGACATGCACGAGGCCGAAACGCATGCGGTATCCTTCGGCCCATTCGAAATTGTCCATCAGGCTCCAGGCGAAGTAGCCGCGCATCGGATAGCCGTCCTTGATGAGGTCGGCCACCACACCGAGATGCTCAATGTAATAGTCGAGGCGCGGCTGGTCATCCACCTCCCCGTTGACGATGCCCATATTGTAGCAGGCGCCGTTTTCGGTGATGTAGCACTCCGGCAGTTCGTAGCGCTTGTTGAGATCCTCGACGACGTGCTTCAGGCCAGGCGAGTACACCTCCCAGCCGATATCCGTCTTGACGTCGCTGACCGGCGGCGCATCCTTCGTCCAGGGGAAATCGCCGCTCTTGGAGGCGTCATCGAGGACGCGCATCGGCATATAGTAGTTCAGACCCCACCAATCGAGCTTTTGATTGATGATCTTGAGATCGCCATCCTCGACGACAGGCATGCGGTCGCCAAGCGCCTCAACGAACTCCTTCGGATACTCGCCTTTGAAGATCGGATCGAAGAAGGCACCATTGTGGAACTGATGCGCGCGCTCGACTGCAGCAAGATCTTCGGGGCTATCCGAGCCCGGCAGGATGGAGGCGGCATTCAGCACGATGCCGACCGGCACCTTGGGGGCGACCGAGCGGATCGCCTCGACGCCAAGACCATGCGCGAGGTTCATATAGTGCATGGCATAGAGGGCTGCCTGCATGTTGCGCTCGCCCGGCGCATGGACGCCATAGAGATGGCTCAGCCAGACGATGCACCAAGGCTCATTGAAGGTCGCGACAGAATCCAAACGGTCGCCGAGGCGGCTCATGACCGTCTTGGCATAGCGCTGGAAGGCATGCGCCGTCGACCGTGCCGTCCAGCCGCCGTCACCGGCCAGCGTCAGCGGCAGATCCCAATGGTAGAGGGTCGCGAAGGTCTTGATGCCGCGTGCCTTGCAGCCGTCGACGAGGCGATCGTAGAAATCGAGGCCGGCTTCGTTTACCGGGCCGGTGCCGTCGGGAATGATGCGCGGCCAGGCGATCGAGAAGCGATAAGCTTCGACGCCCATGTCCTTGATCAGATCGAGATCCTGTTCCAGCCGATTGTAGTGATCGCAGGCGACGTCACCATTGTTACGCTGATAGACGCGACCGGGCATGTTGGCGAAAGCGTCCCAAATGGAGGGCTTGCGCCCGTCGGCCTTGGTGGCGCCTTCGATCTGGAACGCGGCGGTGGCAACGCCGAATGTGAAATCGCCGGGGAAGCGATCGGCAAGAAGCTTCGGATCGATCATGGTGAAAATCCCGTCTGTTGTGGCTTCGCTGGCTGCGGTTTAGCCAACCTGCGTGGCAAAGTACAGTACCGGCATTTGGAAACTGTAACGTTGCAGGGGCTCTCAAATAGAGCCGGCTAACGGCTCTCCGGATCACTTGGCTTATGACGATGATGTCCACGGCCAAGCCGATAACACCAATGTCAACAGTCGTGACTTGTCTTTTTGGCGTGGATCAATTGAGGGTAGCAGGCAAACTTGACAATGAAAGGATACAAATGCTCCCTGCGCTCCACGCTTTTCAACCCCATCTGCTGAGCCTCCTGCGCATCGTCGCATCGCTCGTGCTGTTCAGCTATGGAACGCAGAAGATCCTGCACTTCCCGGCCGCAGAATCTGTTCCGGCAGTCGGATCACTATCTTGGGTCGCCGGCCTGCTTGAGCTTACCCTGGGCTTCCTCGTGTTGATCGGCTTCCAGACGCGGGTTGCCTCCTTCGTGCTCTCGGGCCTGATGGCTTTCGCTTATTTCATGGCCCACGCGCCGAAAAGCTTTTACCCCGCGCAGAACGGCGGCGTCGCCGCCATCCTCTTCTGCTTCATCTTCCTGTTTCTCGTAGGCGCCGGCGGCGGCCCACTGAGCCTCGATGCACTGCTGAAGCGCAAACGGACAGCCGTCGCTTGAACGAGGAGATTCGAGGCGGCCTCACCGCCTCGAACCCAACCTTTAGCTCAAAGCTTGACCCAGGCGCCATTACGCTTCGAGGAAGCGACGCAAGCCTCGACGAAAGCTACGCCCTTCACGCCATCATCGACAGTCGGATAGACCACGGCAGGATCGACCGCCACGCCCTTCTTGCGGGCGTTGATGGCGCGCGCGGCCTCGGTATAAATCGTCGCGAAGGCTTCCAGATAGCCCTCGGGATGACCTGATGGAATGCGCGAGACACGGGCCGCGGCAGCACCGGAGCCGGCACCGTTGCGGGTAATCAGCCGCTTCTGATCGCCGAACGGCGTGTACCAAAGATAGTTCGGATCGGCCTGCGTCCACTCGATGCCGCCCTTGGTGCCGTAGACGCGCAGCTTCAGGCCATTCTCGTGGCCGGGCGCCACCTGGCTGCACCAGAGCATGCCCTTGGCCGGCTTCTCCTTACCCTTCGCCTTGAAGCGCAGCAGCACATGGCCATTGTCGTCCAGACGACGTCCCTCGACGAAACTGTCGAGATCGGCGGCAAGGCTATCGAGCTCAAGGCCAGTGACGAAGGAAGCGAGATTATAGGCGTGCGTGCCGATATCGCCCGTGGACCCGCCGGCGCCGGACTGGGCCGGGTCGGTGCGCCATGCCGCCTGCTTCTGGCCGGACTGCTCGATATTCTCGGTCAGCCAATCCTGCGGATATTCCACCTGTACGATGCGGATATCGCCCAGCTCGCCATTCTCAACCATCTCGCGTGCCTGACGGACCATCGGATAGCCGGTGTAGTTGTGTGTGAGGATGAAGAGCGCACCACTCTCGTCGGCCACTTTCTTAAGCTTCTTGGCGTCGGCGAGATTGGAGGTCAGCGGCTTGTCGCAGATGACATGGATGCCGCGACGGAGGAATTCCTTCGCAGCGTCATAATGGACATGGTTCGGCGTGACGATCGAAACAGCTTCGATGCCATTCTTCAACTTGGCTTCCCGGATCGCCATGTCGCGATAGCTGGAATAGGTGCGCAAGGGATCGAGACCGAGATCGCGACCGGATGCAGCAGCCTTCTCCGGTGAAGACGATAGCGCGCCCGCGATAAGATCGAACTGGTCGTCAATGCGTGCCGCGATGCGATGTACCGCGCCGATGAATGCGCCGGCACCGCCGCCGACCATGCCAAGCCGAATGCGCGGCTCCCGCGTCTGTTCCGATGATCCTTCGATTGCCATTCTGTCCTCCTGAGAATTGAATTCAAATTCTTGGTGGCCGTAGTCCAAACCACCCGCCTCGCCCTTCGAGGGCCCTGTGGGCCGCCTCAGGGTGAGGCTGATCTGCCGCGCCAACACCACACTCTTCCACCTAGCGATGCCGCACATGGCTCTCGTGGAGCTTCGCGAGAGCCTGCTCCGCCCTCATCCTGAGGTGCGGAGGCTCCTGAGCTCTGCGAAGGAGTGAAGCCTCGAAGGACGAGGGTGGCCTCGGCAGCATCCTCCCGGGCTTGGGAGGAGAAGAGAAATTACGACAGCCCCAGCATACGGCGGTTCGCCGCCTGGTCGGTACCGCTGCCGGCAAAGTCGTCGAAGGCCTTTTCCGTAACGCGGATGATATGTGCCTTGACGAATTCGGCGCCTTCACGCGCGCCATCCTCGGGATGCTTCAATGCGCATTCCCATTCGACCACTGCCCAGCCGTCAAAGTTGTTCGCAGTCATCTTCGAGAAGACGGCACCGAAATCGACCTGGCCGTCGCCAAGCGAACGGAAGCGACCGGCACGCTCGACCCAGCCCTGATAGCCACCGTAAACGCCTTGACGTCCGGTCGGATTGAATTCCGCATCCTTGACGTGGAACATCTTGATCCGGTCTTTGTAGATGTCGATGTTGTCGAGATAGTCGAGGCACTGCAGGACATAGTGCGAGGGGTCATAGAGCATGTTGGCGCGCGGATGGTTCTTCACGCGCTCGAGGAACATCTCGAAAGTGATGCCGTCATGCAGGTCTTCGCCGGGATGGATTTCGTAGCAGACGTCGACGCCGTTTTCATCGGCGTGATTGAGGATCGGCGTCCAGCGACGGGCAAGCTCTTCAAACGCGGTTTCGACGAGGCCGGCCGGACGCTGCGGCCAGGGATAGATGAATGGCCAGGCAAGCGCGCCCGAGAAGGTCGCATGCGCTTTGATGCCGAGATGCCTGGAAGCCGTCAGCGCCATCTTGACCTGTTCGACCGCCCATTCCTGCCGTGCTTTGGGGTTGCCGCGCACTTCCGGAGCGGCAAAGCCATCGAAAGCTTCGTCATAGGCAGGGTGAACAGCGACGAGCTGGCCCTGCAGATGCGTCGAAAGCTCCGTTACCTCGACGCCGTTCGAGCGGGCAATGCCGGCAAACTCATCACAATAATCCTCGGAGGATGCCGCCTTCTTCAGGTCGATGAGCTGGCTTGCCCAGGTCGGAACCTGCACGCCGACATAGCCGGCATCGGCAGCCCATTTCGTGATCGAATCCCACGAATTGAATGGCGCGGTATCGCCTGCGAATTGTCCGAGAAACAGGCCGGGGCCCTTGATCGTCTTCATAGCTAATTCCTCCCTAGTCGCGTTCTGTAAACGTTTCCGATGCCATACCGACCTGTATTCGAGGCGGTATGGGATACCATGACCTCAAAAAACTATAGGGCCGTCAGGATGAAAGTCGAATGCCTGGTGACCTAATCACGGCCTGCCGCCGGCGGCAAGAGGTACGTGCCGCAAAAATTCTCGCCGGCAGAGAAACAAGGCGGCGCACCCATAAAAAACGCCCGCCGAAGCCGGCGGGCGCATCTGTTCAACCTAACCGATCAGAACGGTGAATCGGCGAAGTAGAAGTCCTTGGCATTATCCTTCGTCACGAGCGTCGCATCGAGGATGTAGTTGCCGCGAACCGGAACCTGATTGTAGAAATTGGCGGCGGTCAATTCCATCGCGGTGCCGACCATTGCCGGCGGGTAGAGCACGTCGACCGGGATCAGCTTGTCGCCATCCATGACCTTCTTGATCATGTCCTTCGAGCCGGCGCCGGCAACGATATACTTGATGTCGGTGCGCTTGGCCTGATCGATCGCCTGCAGCACGCCGACGGCCATGTCGTCATCCTGGCACCAGACGACATCGATCTTCGGGAACTTGGTCAGGTAGTCCTGCATGACCTTGAAGGCATCGTCGCGGTTCCAGTTGCCGTACTGGCGATCGAGAACCTTCACATTCGAACCCGCAATGCCCTTGTCGAAGCCATCCTGGCGCTGCTGGTCGATCGGGATCGGCAGACCGCGGATGATGACGACCTGTGCATCCGGCGTCGTCTTCTTGATGTATTCGCCGGCCGTCTGGCCGAGCGCCGGATTGTTGCCGGCAACATAGAGGTCACGGACGGAGTTGTCGTTGCTGCTCGGCGCACGGTCGACCAGCGTCACGAACTTGCCCTTATCCTTGACTTCCTTGATGGCGTTGACCAGCGGATCCGGATCCGACGGCAGGATCACGAGAGCGTCGATGCCTTGCGTTTCGAGGTCCTGTACGGCATTGGCCTGGCTTGCCGCATCGGGCGAGGTCTTGACGATGACGTTCAGGCCGGGATGCTGGGCCATCAGCTGCTTGGCGACGCGCTCGGCATGGAACACCACGCCCGAGGTCCAGCCATGGTCTGCGGCCGGAATGGAAACGCCGATGGTCACTTTCTTGTCTTCGGCATGTACCGTGCCGGCCAGAGCCGCCATCGCCACTGCCAAGCCCAATAGTCTTTTGCGCATTTTATCCTCCCACTTGGAAACAGGGCCTTGTCCTGATGACCGGGCGCCCCCTGACCCGGTTATTGGCTATTTGCGAGCGAGCGAACGCTGCACCAGCATGGCGATGATGATGATCGCGCCCTGGATGGCACTGAGCAGATACTCGCTGATGAAGTTGGAAAGCAGCATGATGTTGCCGACAAGCTCCAGGATGAAGGCGCCACAGATCGTGCCCCATACCCTGCCCGCGCCACCCTTGAGAGCCGTGCCACCGACAACGACGGCAGTGATTGCCTGAAGCTCCCAGAGAATACCCGTCTGGGCCGATGTGGACCCAAGCCGCGGCACATACAGAAGGACGGCAATGGCAACGCAAAATCCCTGGATAATGAAGGCGACGGTGCGCACGCGATTGACGGCCACGCCCGAATAGCGCGCGACGTCACGATTGGAGCCGACGGCGATGACATGCCGTCCGTAACGGGTACGATAGAGAATGAAGGCCGCGACGCAGGTTATCACGAGGATGACCACGATAGGCACCGGCACACCGAGTACCGAGCCGTAGTAGGCGGGCTTGTAGAGCGCCTGCACCTCTGCCGAGCGCAGGGTGATCGCGCCGCCTTGCGATAACCAGGTCGTCAAGCCGCGGTAGACACCCATCGTGCCCAGAGTGGCGATGAAGGGCTCGATCTTGCCCATGGTCGTGATCAAACCATTGGCCAAGCCGCATAGAACGCCGGCAACGATCGAGAAAAACACCGCCGCCGCCAACATCAGCGCTGGATCGGCGATGACTCCGGAGTTCATCAACAGGATCATCAGGCTGGCGACGAAAGCCACCATGGCGCCGACAGACAGATCGAGATCGCCCGCCGAGATGACGAAGGTAGCTCCGACGGCGATGATGGCGATGAACGCGCATCGCGTCGCAACGTTCGTGAGATTGGTGATGCCGATGAAGTTCGGATTGACCAACGCGCCCACGATCAGAAGCAGCACCAGCGCCGCAAACGGCGCAACGGCCCGCAGATCGATATCCCGCCAGGAACGTCCCCGCCGACCTGTCTTTCCGCTGCTGTCTTCGCCCACGCTCATAACCAAAACCAACCTCCCGTCCCACGATTGCTGGGAATTCGCCCTGCTCTGTGCCACCCGTTCAGGCGGCGGTCTTTTTCTTCAGGCCCGCTGCATAACGCATGATTTCCTGTTCGGAGATCTCGTCGCCCTCGAGCACGCCGACGATCCGGCCTTCGCGCATCACGGCAATCCGCGTGCACAGCCCGATGACCTCGGGCATTTCCGAAGACACCACAATGATGGAATGGCCGTCACGCGCCAGTGCCGAAATGAAATGATAGATCTGCTGCTTCGTGCCGACATCGATACCGCGCGTCGGCTCATCGATGATGATGATTTGCGGCTCGGTCTCCATAACCTTCGCCAGAAGCAGCTTCTGCTGATTGCCGCCGGACATGCGACCGGCGACGATATTACCGTCCCGCACACGGATGTCGAACCGGCGGCGCGCCCGCGTCAACGCATTGGCCTCGCTGGAGGCGCTCAGATAGCCGAACTTGCCGTGCCGATCGAGCGACTGGAGGGTCAGGTTGACGGCCATGCCCGAGTTCAGAAGCAGCCCCTTGGACTTGCGGTCCTTGGTCATATAGGCAAGGCCGGCATCGATGGCCGCATGCACATCATGCGGAGGCACCGTCTGACCATTGGCGACGACTTCGCGGGCAATGCGCGACCGCAGCCCGACGATCGCCTCCATCAGCTCGGTCCGACCCGAGCCGATCATGCCGGAAAAACCCAATATCTCGCCCTTGCGCAGCTCGAAGCTCGCATCCCGGACGTAACCGGTCGAAAGCGAGCTGACACTGAGCACGACCTTTTCGTCGACATCGGGCTCGTTCTTCGCCGGATAGAGGCTGGAAAGCTCGCGGCCGACCATCAACTGGGCGATCGACTCGCCATCGAGCAGCGAAGTCGGCGATGTCTTCACCCATTGGCCGTCGCGCAACACGGTCACCCGATCCGTCAGCTCCATGACTTCATCGAGCTTGTGGGAAACGAAGACGAAGCTCGTTCCCTGATCGCGCAGCTTGCGCACCTGCTTGAACAGGAAATTGGTCTCCTCGCGCGACAGGACGGCGGTCGGCTCATCCATGAAGACGATCCGTGCATCGCGGCTAATGGCTTTGGCGATCTCCACCATCTGCTTGTCGGCGATGGAGAGCGTGCTGATCAGCGCATTCTCATCGACATGCGACCCGAGAAGATCGAGCACACGCCGCGTCTCCGCACGCATATGCTTGCGGTCGAGCACGCCGAAGCGCGTGACTTCGCGGCCGAGAAACAGGCTCTCGGTGACGGTCAGATGTTCCGCAAGATTGAATTCCTGATGGATAATGACGATGCCGAGCGCTTCGGCAGCGCCGTTCGGCGGCAGCTTGACCGGCTTGCCGTCAAGCAGGATTTCGCCCGAGGTCGGCTGCTCGAAACCGGAGAGAACCTTCACGAGCGTCGACTTGCCGGCGCCGTTCTCGCCCATCAGCGCATGAATCTCGCCAACGCGCAGATCGAAGTTGACACTGAACAGCACCTGCACGCCGTTGAAGGCCTTGGAAATCCCTCTCGCAGACAGCACCACTGCACCGTCGACGGCTTCCGAACTCATAGAATCCTCCCTGCGGTCCCACCCGCTTTCCACGGTATGTAAACCTTTACATACATGGTGTAAAGGTTTACATCATTGGATATCGTACAAAATTTCGCGGTTACCTTTGACCTCCACGTAAGTCTGTGTAGTCTCCAGCCCCGAGACGAGACCCCAAGGCAGAGCGCAGTGTCGAATTCCACGCCCGCAACTATCGAAGACGTCGCCCGCATTGCCAATGTTTCCATCGCAACGGTCTCGCGGGCAATCCATACACCAGAGAAAGTCGCCAATTCCACGCGGCTGAAGGTCAATCAGGCCATCGCCGTCACCGGCTATACAACCAACGCCATGGCCCGCAGCCTCAGGCTCGGCCGTTCCAACATGATTCTCGTCGTCGCACCCGATATCGGCGACCCGAACTTCTCCAATATTCTGATCGGCCTGGAGAACGAGGCCCGTTCGCACGGCTATGGCGTTCTTATCGGCCACACGCAGAACGACGCGCAACGCGGGCTCGAATATCTGAAATTCCTGAACTCGAACCAGGCGGCGGGACTGATCCTCTTTACCGGCATCTTGCCCTTCGGACATCAGACAATGACGGCGCGGCTGCCGCCGAGCGTTGGCGTCTTCGAGCCGGTCTTCAACGGCGGCATTCCCTATGTCGGCGTCGACGATATCGCCGGCGCGCGTAAGGCTGTCGACCTGCTGATTGCCGAGGGCCACCGCAAGATCGCCTTCATCGGCGATTCCCGCACCCGCCTCGCCTATAGCCGCCGGCGCGTGGGTTATGAAACCGGAATGGACGCAGCCGGCATCGGCCATGACCTGCGCATCGTGCTCGACGGCGATGGCACCATCGAAAGCGGACGACTGGCCGTCGAGCAGCTTTTCATGCGTGACACGCTGCCGACAGCCTTCATGTGCGTTAACGACCAGACCGCGATCGGCGTGATGATCGCCCTGAAGGCGCGTGGCTACGATATCCCCGAGGATTTTTCGGTGACCGGCTTCGACGACGTGCCGCAAGCCGTCTTCATGACGCCGTCGCTGACGACGATCCGGCAACCTCGCACCGCCATCGGCAAGCACGCGATGGCTTTGCTGCTCGAACTGCTTTCGAATGGGGAGCCGCCCGAGACGGAAATCCTTCTGCGGCCGGACCTCGTGGTGCGAAACTCGGTTGCGCCGCCGGCACGTGGCCGCAGATAGGCGCGTGCAGTGATGCCACTCGGTAGAATTACGCTCTATGTCCGCGATGTCGAAGCAACGATCCGCTTTTACGTGATGCATTTCGGGTTCACGCCGCTCCGTCTGGAGGGCGATCGGATCGTCGAACTGCTGACATCGGATGGCGGCGCCAACCTGATGATCCATCCGGCGGGGAAAGCTCAGAAGAAGGGCCAGTCGTTGGTGAAGTTGGTCTTCGATGTCGAACATGTCGAAGCATTCCGCGCGAGATGTTCAGAAAAGGGGCTTGAATTCGGTCCTATCCATCAGGCCGATGGCTATACCTTCGCCAATGCCAAAGACCCTTCCGGAAACTCCATATCCATTTCCAGCCGAGCCTTCAGGCAGAAGTCTGGAGGCGATGGACCACCGCCTCCAGACCATGTCGATCAAACGTAACGATTGACGATGTTTTCGAGGAGCTCCTGCTTGCCGGACTTCGGCTGCGGGTTGATGTCCTTGGTTTCGACCCACTGGGCGATCTGGTCGAGCGAATATTCGCCGCGCAGCAGCTTCTGGCCCTCGGCCGAATCCCAGCCGGCATAACGGTCGGCGAGCGGCTTGGAGAGCGCCTTGTCCTCGATCATCTTGGCAGCCGCCTTCAGACCCCGGGCGCAGCAATCCATGCCGCCGATATGGCCGATGAGCAGGTCCGCGGGATCGAGCGACTGACGGCGCAACTTGGCGTCGAAGTTCGTGCCGCCGGTCTTGAAGCCGCCACCTGCCAGAACCTGGTAGTAAGCCAGCGTCATTTCCGGAACATTGTTCGGGAACTGGTCGGTGTCCCAGCCGGACTGGTAGTCATTGCGGTTCATGTCGATGGAGCCGAAGATGCCGAGCGCATTGGCAAGCGCCAGTTCGTGCTCGAAGGAATGGCCGGCGAGGATCGCATGGCCCTGCTCGATATTGACCTTCACTTCATTCTCAAGACCATACTTCTTGAGGAAGCCGTAGACCGTGGCAACGTCGTAGTCGTACTGGTGCTTGGTGGGCTCCTGCGGCTTCGGCTCGATCAGGATCGTGCCCTTGAAGCCGATCTTGTGCTTGTACTCGACAACGAGATTGAGGAAACGGCCCATCTGATCCAGTTCGCGCTTCAGATCCGTGTTGAGCAGCGTCTCGTAGCCTTCGCGGCCGCCCCAGAGGACGTAGTTTTCGCCGCCGAGCTTATGCGTCGCATCCATGCAGGTCTTCACGGTCGCGGCCGAGAAAGCGAAGACGTCCGGATCCGGATTGGTGGCAGCACCCGACATGAAGCGGCGGTTGGAGAAGAGGTTTGCCGTGCCCCAAAGCAGCTTTACGCCGGTATCGGCCTGCTTCCTGGCGAAGTAATCGACGATCTCGTTGAGGTTCTGGGTGTTCTCGGCAAAATTCTTGCCTTCCGGACGCACGTCGGCATCGTGGAAGCAGTAGTAGGGCGAGCCGAGGAGAGTGAAGAATTCGAAGGCGACGTCAGCCTTCAGCTTGGCGGCTTCCATCGTCTCGTTGAACCAGGGACGCAGGAAGGTCTGGCCGCCGAAGGGGTCGCCGCCCGGCCAGGTAAACGTATGCCAATAGGCGACGGCGAAGCGCAGATGCTCTTCCATGCGCTTGCCCGCAATGACTTCGTCCTTGTTGTAGTAACGGAAGGCCAGCGGATTGGTGCTGTCGGGGCCTTCGTATTTCACCTTGCTGATGTCACCAAAAAATCCGGTGCTCATGTCTTGTCTCCTCAGGTTGGTATTTCGGTATTGTTGTTCGTTTCAAGCGGCGTTGCTCCTCACCCTGGCCCTCTCCCCGCTTGCGGGTGACAGGACGACCTCCGTGCTCCCGTTCGTCAGAGGTGATAGGGAGAGCGGTACGCCCATCCCCCCTCTCCCCGTACCGACGGGAAGAAGACAGGGCGGATGAGGGGCTCACACGCACGCCATTTCAGTGCGCCGACAGCGGCTTGATCGCCGGATACACTGCCCGATAGCGCTTGTAGGCATCGGCATACACATCCGTCAGCGATGTCACGGGATCGATCGTGCCGGCCGTCTCGGGCGGGGTGCAAACGGCAACGGGGTCGGCGCCCGTCGCCGCAATCAGCCCGAGACGCGCAGCGCCGAAAGCCGCGCCGAAATCCCCGTCCGCCGGCAAATCCACAGGCACGCCGAGCGCAGTGGCGATCGAGGCCAACCAGTAACGGGAACGCGACCCGCCGCCGATGGCGGTGACGCGCGCAATATCGGTGCCGGCAGAACGGAGCGCTTCCAGATTGTCGCGAATGGCGAAGGACACACCTTCGAGCACGGCCTGCGTCAACACGGCGCGACCGCTTTCATGGCCGAGACCGATGAAGGCGCCACGGATCTTCGCATCATTATGCGGCGTACGCTCGCCCGAGAGATAGGGAAGGAAGGTGACGCTCGTCGGCGCCTTCAGCGTATCGCCAAGCTCGGTGGTGAGTTCGGCGGCAGACTTGCCCGTCACATGCGAGTGCCAGTTGAGCGCATCGGTTGCCGAGAGAATGACGCCCATCTGGTGCCAGGTATTCGGGAGCGCATGACAGAAGGCATGGACAGCGCTTTCCGGCTTCGGCAGGTAGGAGCCGTTGGCGGCAAAGAGCACGCCAGACGTTCCGAGCGAAACGAAGGCGGCGCCGTGGCTCACCGTGCCCATGCCGCAGGCCGAGGCGGCATTGTCCCCTGCGCCGCCGGCAACGACGACATCGCCGCCAATACCCCATTTCGAGGCTAGTTCGCCGCGCAGCTTGCCGGCGACCTCGGTGCCCTCGACCAGCGTCGGCATCTGCTTCTCGTCGAGATTGGTCGCTGCCAAAAGCTCAGAGGACCATTTGCGCTTGCCGGTGTCGAGCCAGGACGTGCCGGCAGAGTCGGACATTTCCGACATGTGCTCGCCCGTCAGCCAGAGACGCAGATAGTCCTTCGGCAGCAGCACCCAGCGCACTTTGGAGAAAATATCAGGCTCGTGCTTGGCAACCCATGCAAGCTTCGGCGCCGTAAATCCGGGGAAGACGATGTTGCCGGTCAGCGCGCGGAAGCGTGGGTCGGCGTCGAGCGCGGCAGCCTCATGGTAGCTGCGGGTGTCGTTCCACAAGATGCAGGGGCGCAGCACCTTGTCATCGGCATCAAGCAGCGTCGCGCCATGCATCTGGCCGGAAAGGCCGATACCGCGCACAGCCGCCAATTCCCTAGGATGCGCCGCCTTCAGCCCGGCAACCGCGTCTTCGGTCGCGCGGATCCAGTGTGCGGGATCCTGCTCCGACCAGCCGGGATGCGGGCGCGAGACATCGAGATCGCCATGGGCGGAACCGATGATCTTCTGATTGCCGTCAATCAGCATCGCTTTGACGCCGGACGTTCCGAGATCGAGACCCAAATACATCAGATGGTACTCCCTGTGCTCTGCCGCCTGAGAATGTCAGGGCAGATTGTCCTTCAAGAAAATGTCGAGACGGATGCGCTCCTGATCGGCGATGACGGCCTGGCCATCGGCGGTCGCTTTCATGACACGGATGGCGCTGCGCACCTCATGGCCGGCATCCTGATTGAGAACGGCATCGATGGTGCCGTCCTGCAGTGCCGCGCGCGTATGCTGCGTGAGTTCATGCGCGACCACGGTCAACTCGCGCGCGGGCCGAACGGCCTTCAAGGCTGCGATCAGACCTCTATTGCCGGCGCCGAGGCTGTAGATGCCGATAATGTCCTTGTTTTCGGACAGCGCCTTGGAAACAAGCGATTTCGTCCGCTCGGGATCGTCGCGCCCTTCCAGGACAGGCAGCAACCGCAGCCTGGGAAATTCCGCCGCCATGACAGCCGAAAAACCCTGCAGACGCTCGCGATGGTCGCGCACCAGCATGGAGCCGGCAAGAACGGTAAGATAGCCCTCGCGTCCCCCCAGGAACCGTCCGAGCAACCGCGCGGCGGTGCGACCGGCGGCGATATTGTCGATACCGGCATAGTGATGTCTGGTAGAATCGGTGAGATCGGAAACCAGCGTGACGACAGGGATGCGCTCCGACACCAGCCGGTCGACCGCCGCCCTAACCTCCGGCGCGTCGGTCGCCACCAGGGCAACGCCGGCAATGTCCCGTCCCTGCAATGCGTCGAGCGCGGCAACAAGCGCCGGCACATCGAAAGCCGGCACTTCGACGATGCGAATATCCGTGCGCTCTATGCTCGCGCGCAAGGTCGCGTGATGCACCTCGGAACGCAGGCCGTGCATGAAGGAATTGTCGCCTGTTGGTACAATGAAAACGAGGGGATAGACGCGCCCCTTGGCCAGGTTGGCAGCGGCGACATCGCGGATGTAACCGATCTGGCGGATGGCCTCCTCCACCTTTTCGCGCGTGACCAGCCGTACGCCCGGCCGCTGGTTCAAGACGCGGTCCACGGTGGCGAGGCTGACGCCTGCGGCAGCGGCGATGTCATGCACGGTCGGTCTCATCGGCTCCTCCTGCACAAACCCTTACTGCGATTTCTGATGTACGTAAATCAGAATTTTCCGGCACCGGCATTTTCGTCTTGGCTGGAAATAAAAAAGGCCCCTCACGAGGAGGGGCCATGCCTTGGGAGCATTCTTTAAAACCGGCTTGTCAGTGGCCTCCGCCGCCACCGCCGCCGCCCGGCACACTCGGCTTGCTGAGCATGAGAACACCGAGGATCATCGCCAGGAACAGCACGGTCAGCATCAGGAAGATGTCGCCGAACGACATGACGACAGCCTGCCGCGTCGCCATATTGACCATCTGCTTCAGCGCAGCCTGCTGCCCGTCCAGGCCGGACGCATTGAAGTTTGCGGCCATGTTGTTCAGTTGGGTAACGGCAGCATGGCTGCCCCAGTGAATATGGTCGCGCAGGTTGAAGTAATGCTGGTCCTGCCTGTTCGTCAGCAGCGTGTTGATGATGGCAAGCCCGACCGCGCCGCCAAGGTTACGCGTCAGATTGAACAGACCGGACGCGCCGCGCATACGGGCGGGGGGCATTGTTCCGAGCGCGATGTTGTTGATCGGCACCATGCAGAGCATCAGGCCGAATCCGCGCAATATCTGCGGGATCAGCAGTTCCCAGAAGTCCCAATCCACCGTCAGGTGCATCATGATGTAGGTACCGGCCGAGAAGCTGGTGAACCCGATGATCATCAGAATGCGCAGATCGATCCTGCTCGCCAGGAAGCCGGCAAGCGGCGCCGTGAAGAACATGGTGAGACCCGAAACGAACATCGTCTCGCCGATCTGCAGCGAATCGTAGCCTCGAATACGCGCGAGAAAGAGCGGATAGATATAGGTCAGGCCATAAAGGCCAATGCCCATGACGAAGGAGAACATCGATCCGAAGGCGAAGTTCTTGTTCGTGAAAGCTTTAAGGTCCACCACAGGGAAATCGACGGTGAAGGCCCGGTAGAAGAAGATGATCGCACCGATGGCGGAGGCGATAGCGCCGGCAACGATAAAGTTGTCGTTGAACCAGTCGTTCGTATTGCCTTCCTCAAGCACATATTCCAGCGCCCCGAGGAAAACGCCCATCGAGATCAGGCCCCACCAGTCGAATTTCTTAAACAGCGACAGCTCGGGCTTGTCGAAATCGATGTAGTTCCAGGTGACGATGGCAACGACGATACCCGGCGGAATGTTGACCAGGAAGAGCCAATGCCAGGAGAAGGCGTTGGAGAGATAGCCGCCGACGGTCGGGCCGATGGTCGGCGCAAGGGTGGCAATCAGGCCGATGATCGGTGAGACGACGTTGCGCTTGGACGGCGGGAAGATCGTGAAGGCAGCCGCAAAGACCGAGGGGATCATACCGCCGCCGATGAAACCCTGCAGGGCGCGGTAGATGATCATCTGATCGATGTTTGTGGCGGTCGCGGCAAGCGCGCTCGCCGCGGTGAAGCCGGCGGCCGAAATCGCGAACAGATAGCGCGTCGAAATGATGCGCGCCAACGTTCCCGACAACGGGATCATGATGACTTCTGCAATCAGATAGGCCGTCTGAACCCAGCCGATTTCATCCGAGCCGGCGCTGAGGCCGGCCTGGATTTCGCTGAGCGATGCCGAAACGATCTGAATGTCGAGAATCGACATGAACATGCCGAGCACCATCGCCAGGAAGGCGATGAGCTTTTTCGGGTCTATGTGATCGGCCGCGGCTGGCGCGGCTGGGCCGGCCGCGCGTGGAGGCGATCCGGCTGTAGTGCTGGCGGACGACATGGCGCGTCTCTCCCGAGCTTGATCGCTTACTTGTCCGGTGCCGTGCGGGTATCGACGTCGACGACGACGCTGAGGCCTGCGCGCAGACGGCCGGTATTGAGCGCATCCTGCGGCAATGCGATGCGAACAGGCACGCGCTGGATGATCTTGGTGAAGTTACCTGTCGCGTTTTCCGGCGGCAGCAGCGAGAAGACCGAGCCCGAAGCCGGCGAGATCGACTCGACGGTGCCGACGATCGGATGGTCGCTAAAGGCATCGACGTGGACATTGACCTTGGAACCGGGAACCAGATGCTGGATCTGCGTTTCCTTGAAGTTCGCGTCGATATAGAGCTGCTTGGTCGGGACGATCGCCATCAGCTTCTGCCCGGGAGAGACGAGATCGCCTTCCTGAACCGAGCGGTTGCCGACGATACCGTCATAGGGCGCCTTCAGCACGGTGAACGACAGGTCGCGGGCGGCCTTGTCACGCGCAGCGGCAAGACCCTTGATCGTGCTTTCGGCCTGGCGGCGCTGAGCCTGCAGCAGGTTGATGTTGGCCTGCGCCGAAGCAATCGCGGCATCGCCGCCGACCAGGTTGGCCTTGGCTTGGTCGAGCGCGATATTGGCGCTATCCAAGGCAGCCGTGGTGCCGACCGACTTGGCTTGCAACTCAGCAGCGCGCGTCTGGGTGATCTGGGCGCCACGAACCGTGGCGTCGAGGGCAACCTTCTGGGCCTGCGACTGGGCAAGAGCGGCCTGGCCGGCAGCGATCTGTGCATCGATGGTATGGAGCGAAAGCTGTTCGGTGTCATAGGAAGCCTGCGCCTGTTCCAGCGCCAGCTTGTAGTCACCATCGTCGAGAACGGCGAGCACGTCGCCTGCCTTGACCTGCTGGTTGGCGACGACATTCACCTTGGCCACATAACCCGTAACCTTCGGCGAGATGGTTGCGATATCGCCACCGATATAGGCGTCGTCTGTGGACACCATGAAGCGGCCGTTCGTCCACCAGTCATAGCCGTACCAGCCGCCGCCTGCCAGCGCCAGAACGACGACGATAGGCATAACCAGGCTGCGCCGCTTCTTTTCCGGCGGCGGTGGGGCCGCGGGGGCCGGAGACGCCGGCGCAGCCTGGGCGGGGGCGGGGTTGCCGCGCGTTTCGGCGACAGGAGCATCGGCGGATGCCCCTGCTTCCCGAGCTTCCGCTTCGGCATCAGCGGGCTCATTCACGATGCGCGCTACATTGTTTCCATGACTTGACGACATTGCCCTACCACCGAAAATCTTGGTAAAAATAATCGAACCGAACGGTTCAGTTCAATTGACATAGAGCCTTTTAGATTCCATATCAAGAGACATCGAACCGCGTGGTTCGATTTATTTGGCGAATCTGTTTAAGATTCAGAAAAAATGAATCGAAGAAGGAGAAGATGAAACACGAATCGCAAAATGCCGTCCTGTTGAGCGCGCCCGCACCTGCATCCGGTGGACGTTGGGCCGCCGGCGAGGACCCAGCCAAACGTCATCAAATTCTCGAGGGCGCAAAACGCGTCTTTATGAAAATGGGCTTTGATGCGGCGAGCATGAACGACGTCACTCGTGAAGCCGGCGTTTCCAAGGGCACTCTCTACGTCTATTTCGCCAATAAGGAAGATCTGTTCGCCGCCATCGTAAACAGCGAACGCGCCCACTTCGTCGAAATCGTGCGTGCCGCTCTGGTGGACGATGCCGACATAGCCTCCAGCCTTCTCCAGTTTGGCAAGGTGTTTGCGACCCACGTCACGTCCGACAAGACCATCAGTGCCATGCGGACAGTGGTTGGCGTACGCGAGCGCATGCCGACGCTCTGTCAACGCTTCTTCACCGGCCCTGATAATCTGCGCACCGTTCTGCGCAGTTTTCTGGAGCGCAAGGCCGAAGCGGGCGCTGTCGAGATACAGGATTTCGATCTGGCCGCGCGCCAATTCCTCGAGATGGCCAGCGGCGGCTATTTCAAGCTGCGGCTGTTCGGCGACATGGACGCCCCACCCTCGGCGGACGAAATCGATTATGTCGTGCGCGGCGCAGTGCGGGTTTTCCTGGCAGCTTACGCCACCGAACGGCAGGATCGCACCTGACAGCGCTCCCGATTGCCGACATTCGGAGCAGCCCCCAACTCCGCAATGACGATCAAGCGTCGCTGTGATCGGGCGCCTATGACTGGTCCGGCAACCAGGAGAATTCATCATGAGCGCGATCGGACGGGCAATATGGTTCATCGAAAGCCACTTTGCGTCCGATATTTCGCTTGATGAGATCGCCGAGACGGCCGGGCTGTCGCGCTATCATCTGTCGCGCGTCTTCGGCATGACGACGGGCCACTCGATCAGCGGCTATATCAGGAGCCGGCGTCTCAGCGGAGCGGCCCTCGCACTGATCGACAATTCCTCCACCATTCTCCAGGTTGCCCTCGATGCTGGCTACGGCTCGCACGAGGCCTTCACCCGTGCCTTTCGCGAGCAATTCGGCATGACGCCGGAAAGCTTGCGTAAACAGGGGCACGTTCGCAACCTCGCTCTACAGGAGCCGATCAGAATGGACGACACCCGCCTTCCCAAGCTCGAGGCCCCACGCTTCGAAACCTATCCAGCAATGCTACTTGCAGGCCTTGCGGAGACTTATGCCTATGAAGCCACGCAGGCGATACCGTCGCTCTGGCAGAAATTCAATCAGCATTACGGCCACATCCCGGGTCAGGTAGGCAATGTCGCCTACGGCGTCTGCACGCAGGCGGATGATGGCAAAGAGGGCTTTCGCTATATGGCCGCCGTGGAGGTCAGCGAAACCGACGATCTTCCCGAAGGCTTCACGACGACAAGACTGCCGCAGCAGCGCTACGCGGTTTTTGCTCATCGCGGCCACATATCTGGCATTTCCGCTACCGTGCACCAGATCTTCGGCGAATGGCTGCCGCAATCGGGCCACCGGCACGGTGGAACACCCGACATGATGGAACGCTACGACGACAGGTTCGATCCGCGCACCGGCATGGGCCTAACCGAAATCTGGATTCCGCTGCAGGCATAGACAACGCCGCCGCCACGAAAATGGCGGCGACGCTTGTACCGAAGACGGCACTCCTTACATTACGGCCATTCTGGAAGGCTGGAGGCTGAGTTTCAGCACCGGCCAAGCCGATAAGAAGCTGATAAAAGGGGAAACCGTCTATGGATATCGTTGGTCTGATGCAGGATCCGAGCGCGTGGGTCGCGCTCGTCACACTCGTGGTTATGGAGGTGGTGCTTGGCATCGACAACCTCATCTTCATTTCGATCCTGACCAACAAGCTGCCAGCCGAACATCGCGACCGAGCCCGGAAGATCGGCATCGGCCTTGCGCTTGGCATGCGCCTCGCGCTGCTCGGCACCGTCGCCTGGATCGTCCAGCTGACGACCCCCGTCTTCGAGATCTTCGGCCAGGGCTTCTCCTGGAAGGACATGATCCTGATCGGCGGCGGCCTCTTTCTGGTCTGGAAGGCCACGAAGGAGATCCATCATAACGTCGACCCGCAGGAACAGGGCGAGGATTTCATTGCCAAATCGACGACCTCGACCTTTGCCGCAGCCATCGGCCAGATCCTTTTGCTCGATCTGGTCTTCTCGATCGACAGCATCATCACCGCCGTCGGCATGACCCCGCATCTGCCGATCATGTTTATCGCCGTGATCGCTGCCGTCACCGTCATGCTGGTGGCCGCCAATCCGCTTGCCAATTTCATCGAGAAGAACCCGAGCATCGTCATGCTGGCGCTCGCCTTCCTGCTGATGATCGGCACGACGCTGATCGCTGAAGGCATGGGTGTGCATGTTCCGAAGGGCTATATCTACGCCGCCATGGCCTTCTCGGCTCTGGTCGAGGTGCTCAACATGCTGGCGCGCAACCGGCGGAAAAAGGCATCCGGCGGCCATTGACCGGGAAAGCCGCACCCCCGAAACGGGTGCGGCTTTGGAACGTTTTCATGCATTCCAGACGGAAAACCGCTACGCGTTTTTCCTGAAAATGCGCCTGTCCGATCAGTCCTGAACGTGGATGTCGACATATTCGCCGACATCGCCGCGTCCGTAGATATCGACTTTCACCCAGACATTGCCGCGAACGATGAGGTTGCCGGCATCATCAGCGATATTGCCGTTCGCCAGCATCTCTTCGAGCTTCGCGCGGTTCGTCGGCAGCGAAAAGAAGCTGTCCCCCTGGTCGCCGCGGTCGCGACGGCGATAGGCATGATAGTTCGCGCGGTCCTGCCGGATGATCTGCCAGGGGGCCGTCAGTCGCTCACCCTTGGAATTGTAAAGGTCGTCGCTGCCGATATAGGCGCGATAGGATTCGATCAGCTTCGCCGAGCCGTCGCGCGTAATGGTCGATTGTGCTGCAGCGACATCGAACATGGCGGCTGTCAACAAAAGGCTCAAAATCAATTTCTTCATTGCTTCCTCGCGGTGAACGATTGAAGACCTATTTCGCAACTACCTCGAAAATTGCAAATCAAATTCGTCAGCTCGTCCGCTTTTATTCCGGTAGCCTTACGAAGCGTAAAGAGACCCTATGAAATTGTGAGAGCGGCTCAAATCGATGCGGCACGGTACCGGTCACCCCATCGCGGAAGCCTCACAGCGCAGTTTCCCTTGACGCCATCACTTGAATATGGCCTAAGCCAGCCATATGGAAAACGCGCAATGGAAGCGGCAAGACGCCCTTTTCCGGCCGGTTTCCTGATCCAGACACACATCTTCGGCTGGACGGTGCTCGTCCCGAGCGCGGCCCGGCCCTTTATGACGGGCAAACAAGATGACCACTTCAGGCGTTCGCGTCCGCATCGCACCCTCCCCCACCGGCGAGCCGCATGTCGGCACGGCCTATATCGCGCTGTTCAATTATCTCTTCGCCAAAAAACACGGCGGCGAGTTCATCCTGCGCATCGAGGATACCGACGCGACCCGCTCCACCCCGGAATTCGAGACCAAGGTGCTCGACGCTCTGAAATGGTGCGGCCTCAAATGGTCCGAAGGTCCCGATGTCGGCGGCCCTTACGGCCCCTACCGCCAGAGCGACCGCAAGGACATCTACAAGCCCTACGTCGAGAAGATCGTCGATGCCGGCCACGGTTTCCGTTGCTTCTGCACGCCCGAGCGCCTGGAAAAGATGCGCGAGGCGCAGCGCGCTGCCGGCCTGCCGCCGAAGTATGACGGCCACTGTTTGAACCTGTCGGCCGAGGAAGTCACCGCGCGCGTTGCCGCGGGCGAGCCGCATGTCGTGCGCATGAAGATCCCGACCGAAGGCACCTGCAAGTTCCATGACGGCGTCTATGGCGACGTCGAGATCCCGTGGGATGCCGTCGACATGCAGGTTCTGCTGAAGGCCGACGGCATGCCGACCTATCATATGGCCAACGTCGTCGACGACCATCTGATGAAGATCACCCATGTGGCACGCGGCGAAGAGTGGCTCGCTTCCGTGCCGAAGCACATCCTGATCTATCGCTATCTCGGCCTTGAGCCGCCGGTGTTCATGCACCTGTCGCTGATGCGCAATGCCGACAAATCAAAACTGTCGAAACGCAAGAACCCGACATCGATCTCCTATTACACGGCCCTCGGCTACATCCCCGAAGCGCTGATGAACTTCCTCGGCCTGTTCTTCATGCAGATCGCCGAAGGCGATGAACTGCTGACGATGGAAGAACTCGCGGCAAAGTTCGATCCGGAAAACCTCTCCAAGGCCGGCGCGATCTTCGATATCCAGAAACTCGACTGGCTGAACGGCCGCTGGATCCGCGAGAAGCTGTCGGAAGAGGAATTCCAGCAGCGCGTTCTGACCTGGGCGATGGAAAACAGCCGCCTGCAGGAAGGCCTGAAGCTGTCGCAGTCGCGCATCACCAAGCTCGGTGAACTGCCCGATCTCGCCGGCTTCCTGTTCAAGTCCGACCTCAACCTCGATCCTTCGGCCTTCGCCAAGATCAAGTCGACGCCGGAAGAACTCCTCGAAATCCTGAACACCGTGCAGCCGGACCTCGAAAAGATCCTCGAATGGAATGTCGAGACGATCGAAGCAGAGCTGCGCGCCATTGCCGACCGCATGGGCAAGAAGCTGAAGGTGATCGTAGCACCTCTCTTCGTCGCCATGTCGGGCTCCTCGCGCTCTCTGCCGCTTTTCGATAGCATGGCCATCCTCGGCCGTTCCGTCGTACGCCAGCGGCTGAAGCTTGCGGCCCAGACCGTCGCGACCCTCGTCGGCCCAAAGAATTGAACCGGACTTAGAACCATGACCGAAAAGACCGAAACAACAGCCCTTTCCTCCGACGCAACGGAAGTCCGCCGTCAGAAGTTGACGCTGCTGCGCGAGCAGATCGGCGACGTCTATCCTGCGCATTTCCACCGCACGCTGACCAATTCCGAACTGGCCGCCAAATATGAAGGCCTTGAGCCGGACACGGAAACGACCGATGTCGTCACCGTCGCCGGTCGCGTCTATTCCTCGCGCAATTCCGGCATGTTCATGGATATCCATGACGCCTCGGCCAAGATCCAGATCTTCAGCCACAAGGACGTGACGACCGAAGAGGCCCGTGCCCTGCTGCCGATGATCGATATCGGCGACATCATCGGCGTGACCGGCGTCGTGCGTCGCACCAAGCGCGGCGAACTCACGATCAATGCCCAGCAGATCACAATGCTGACCAAGTCGCTGCTGCCGATGCCCGAGAAGTGGCACGGCCTGTCCGATATTGAGCTGCGCTATCGCAAGCGTCATCTCGACATCATGACCAACGAGGAATCCAAGCTCCGCTTCCAGCAGCGCAGCCGCATCGTCTCCGGCATCCGTCGCTTCATGGAAAATGACGGCTTCATGGAAGTCGAAACGCCGATGCTGCACTCGGTCTATGGCGGCGCCACCGCCGAGCCGTTCAAGACGCATCACAACACGCTGAAGCTCGACATGTTCCTGCGCATCGCGCCGGAACTGTTTCTGAAGCGCACGCTGGTTTCGGGCCTCACCGACAAGGTGTTCGAAATCAACCGCAACTTCCGCAACGAAGGCGTCTCCACCCGGCACAATCCAGAATTCACCATGATGGAGTGCTACTGGGCCTATGCCGACTACGAGGACATCATGGACCTCGTCGAGCGCCTGTTCTCGACGCTCGCCATGTCGATCCACGGCAGCACCGAGTTTGCCTTCGGCGACAAGCAGATCTCCTTCAAGGGTCCGTTCCGCCGCGTGCCGATGCCTGACGCCGTCAAGGAAGCGACGGGCATCGACTTCCTGGCGATCAAGACCGACGAAGAGGCCCGCGCCGCCTCCAAGGCCGCGGGCTTTGCCGTCGAGAAAGACGCAACCTGGGGCGAATGCCTTGCCTTCATCTTCGAAGAAAAGGTCGAGGGCACGCTGATCCAGCCGGCGCACGTCACGCATTTCCCGAAGGACATCTCGCCCTTCGCCAAGGAAGTGCCGGGCGAGCCGCGCCTCGTCGAGCGCTTCGAGACCTATTGCAACGCCTGGGAACTCGGTAACGCCTTCTCGGAACTCAACGATCCGGAAGAGCAGCGCGCCCGCATGGTCGAGCAATTGCAGCAGGCGCATGCGCGCGGTGAAAAGGAAAAGCAGCTTGACGAGGAATTCCTCGACGCCATCGACCAGGGCATGCCTCCGGCAGGCGGTCTCGGCATCGGCGTCGATCGTCTGATCATGCTGTTGACCAACTCGCCGTCGATCCGCGATATCATCCTCTTCCCGGCCCGTCGCAACAAGGCGGATTGAGGCAGTCTCGTCCTCCAGAAAACAAAGGTGCGAACCATGACCGAGAAAGAGATATCGGCCGCAGATGCCGACAACGAACAGCAGCGGCTGGCCGATCTTGCGGAGATCGGTGACATCGATCTATCGCAATACGCACCGGGGACTTTCGGCTGCCACGAGGCGATGCACACGGCGTCGATCATGCTCGACATGACCGACGACCAGTTGCTGCAGCACCCCGCCATCCTGGCAAATCCCGAGTTCTACCGTCTTGCGGGTGAGGTTCACGAAGCGCTGTTCGCGCTTTATCAGGCGATCGGCGAGAAACATCTCGCGGAGTGAGGCCATCGCCTTGCCGCCCAATGGCGCAAGGCAAACCTCGATCAGTTCGTGACCGGCGACCGCCGTTCCGCAGCTCCCGTCATCGTCGGATCCAATCCCGGTGACGGGCTTTTTTCGTCGATGGTGGCGTCGGCGCCGATAAATTCGCCATTCCTGTCATATCCAGGCCGCACGTTACCGGTCGATTTCGGCTCCGGCGCAGCGGGCTTGCTATCCTGCTCGACGGCTTGCGCGGCGGCAGCCCTTTCCTCCGCGGCGATCGCCGCCTTCAGCTTGTCCTTCTTGGCATTGCCGGCACTGTTGTCGGCTGCCAGCGCATTGTCGCAATCGCTGAGGTCCTTCAAACCGGCAAGAGCGCTATCGATGTCCTTTGGCTGCATGGTGATCTGTTCGCCGTAAAACAGGCCGGCGGTGCTGGCGCCGCCATTATAATAGCGCGCCGTAAGCGGCGCCTCGGAGCTGCCATCGGCAAGCTTTTCCGGGTGCGGCACATAGACGACATCCGCTCCCAGCGCCCGGCCACGTATGTCGGAGCGCAACGTCGGACCGTTTTCGTCGAGAACCACAACCTGCACGAGATCAGGTTTCTGCTCCTGATAGACGGCCTTGGCGACCCGCAACGCCGTCTTCACGCGCGTCACGCCGTCCGTCGGATCGGTGCGAATATATTTGCGCACCCAGAAGCGATTGTCCTTGCGAATAGTAACGAGATTGATGTCCGTGCACTGCAACCCGTTTGCGGAAGCAGATGTAAGACCGAGAAGCCTGTCCTTGCCGAAATAGATCGCCAAAACGCCGGAGCAGCCTACGAAAAGGGCCACTCCGCCGATCATGACGACAAATTTCCGGGGCATCCGGAAAATGTGCAGTAAGGCGCTCACGCCAACTGCTCCAGCATAGACCACTCCAAGGCGATAAAGATGATCAACTCTCACGTTAGGGATTTGGCGTTTCGGAATACTTAAAACGGAGGCAAAACTTACATCCATCGCCACGACTTTACCAAAAAAGGTCCGAACGTTCACAGCTATGACGAGCGCTTGCTTTCTCTACGGCGGACATGCTCTAACCCTGTCATGGCCTTCACCTTGAGACAGCTACAATACTTCGTTGCCGTCGCGGAGCAGGGTTCCGTGACCAGGGCGGCGCAGAACCTGTCCATCTCGCAGTCGTCGGTGACCGAAGCACTGAAAGAGCTGGAAAGCGACCTGGGCGTCGAGCTGTTCGAGCGTCACCCGCGCGGGCTGTCCATCACCCATAACGGCCATCAGTTTCTGCGCCACGCGACCAAGATTCTCGCCACCGTTTCCGATGCGCGAACCAGCTTTTCAGGCAAGCGCAACGAGGCCGGCGGCACGCTGAATATCGGGGTGACCTCGCTCGTTGCCGGCTATGTGCTATCCGACCTGCTGGCCCGCTATCGCCGCGCCTGCCCCGGCGTCGAAGTCAGTGCCATCGAAGACAACGGAGGCTATCTGGAGCATCTTTTGATTGGAGGCGAGCTCGATGTCGCCGTCATGGTCATATCAAACCTGCGCGACCGCATGGCGCTGCAGGCCGAGATCCTGGAGACTTCGCCCTATCGCCTCTGGCTGCCCATGGGCCATCCCCTTGTCTCGGCGGATATCATCAGCGTTGCCGATATTACCCGCGAACCGTTGATCATGTTGACCATCGACGAAATCGAAGAGAACACCGGCAAGCTTTTGAGTGCACTTGGCGCCCGCCCCCATGTTGCTTTCCGCACGCGCTCGGTCGAGGCGGTGCGCAGCCTGGTCGCGACCGGTGCCGGCGTGGCGCTGCTGCCCGACCTTGTCTACCGCCCCTGGTCACTCGAAGGCGATCGTATCGAAAGCCGCGATGTCTCAGGCTCTTTGCCGGTCGTACAGGTCGGCATGGTCTGGCGGAAGGGATCGAGCCTGCCGCAGGCCGCGCGCGACTTCGTCGGCGTTGCCGAAAGCATGCGCTCCGGACGGCAGCGTTAGCAAGGCGATCTGCCGGCGCCGATGCTTGAAATGCAATCGAAGATTGTTCCAGCAGAGAGGCCCAGATATGAAGACCGCCATCATATTCGACTGTGAGTTCCTTTGCCTTGAAGGGTCGCAACGAAGATACTGGTGCGCCGCCCACGATCCCGATCCAGTCGTCGCCCAGATCGGTGCCGTCAAGCTTGGCCTCGGAAGCGGTTTCCCTATTCTGGATAGCTACAAGGCCTATGTTCGCACCGTCGACAGGTTTGGCGCTCAATATACGCTCGACCCGTTCTTCACTGCCCTGACAGGCATTACCGAGGAAAACATCAAGTCGGAAGGCATCTCCTTGTCGGATGCCATCTCGGGCCTGGATCGTTTCTCGGACGGCGCCCGCTTCTGGTCCTGGGGGAAGGACGAGCTGAACATGATGGCGATCAGCTGCTATGTTGCCGGAATTCATCCCTCGATCCCCGCCCGCCGCTTCGACAATGCAGTCAAGCTTCTGCTGGCAGCGGGAATGCCCATCGAGGATCTGGCCAGAACGCCGAGCAACAAGCTCGCCGACTACTATGGCGTGCAGCACCCGCCCTTGGTGGGCCATGACGCACTCGACGACGCCCTTTCCGTTGCCTACGCCCTGCAACACCTTATGAAGGTTGGCAAACTGCGGCCCGAGGCCTTCGACAGCGTGCGCACACGCAGCTAGGAATCGGAATTTCCGATATCACCTTTCTGATAAATGAATTTGCGAATGCGGCGAAATCGCGTCACCTTTTCTCCTGGGAAGAGAGCCAGACCCTGACTCTACACAATCGAGACTATCAGGGCGCAAAACCGGGAGGATCCGATGAAGCATCTGCTGAAATCATGCACAGCTGCACTCGCATGCTTAAGTTTCGCCACGCAGGTCATTGCCGCCGAGCCGCTGAAGACGCTCGGCAAGGGCGAAGGCGCCGTGAGCATTGTCGCATGGGCCGGCTACATCGAGCGCGGCGAGAGCGACAAGAACTATGATTGGGTCACCGGCTTCGAAAAGGAAACCGGCTGCAAGGTCAGCGTCAAGACAGCAGCAACATCGGACGAAATGGTCGCGCTGATGAACGAAGGCGGCTTCGACCTCGTCACCGCCTCGGGTGACGCATCGCTGCGCCTCGTGGCCGGCAAGCGCGTCCAGCCGATCAACACGGATCTGATCCCAAGCTGGAAAAACCTCGACGAACGTCTGAAGAACGCTCCCTGGCATACCGTCAACGGCGTCCACTACGGCGTCCCCTATCTCTGGGGACCGAACGTGCTGATGTACAACACCGACGCCTTCAAGGGCCAGGCGCCGAAGAGCTGGAATGTCGTCTTCGAGGAAATGACCCTGCCCGACGGCAAGTCCAACAAGGGCCGCGTTCAGGCCTATGACGGTCCGATCTATATCGCCGATGCTGCCCTCTACCTCATGGCCCATAAGCCCGAGCTCGGTATCAAGAACCCTTACGAACTCAATGAGGATCAGTACAAGGCCGCTCTGGAACTGCTACGCGGCCAGCGCAAGATCGTGAGCCGCTACTGGCATGACGCGATGATCCAGACCGACGACTTCAAGAACGAAGGTGTCGTCGCCTCCGGCTCCTGGCCGTTCCAGGTGAACCTCTTGCAGGCCGACAAGCAGAAGATCGCCTCGACCTTCCCGGCAGAGGGAACGACGGGCTGGGCCGACACCACCATGCTGCATGCCGACAGCGAACATCCGAACTGCGCCTATATGTGGCTGGAACATTCCCTCCAGGCCAAGGTTCAGGGTGACGCGGCCGCCTGGTTCGGCGCCGTTCCCTCCGTTCCGGCAGCTTGCAAAGGCAATGAACTCTTGACTGACAGCGGTTGCGCCACGAACGGCTACGACCATTTCGACAAGATCAGCTTCTGGAGGACGCCGGTTGCGAAGTGCAGCACGCAGAGCGAATGCGTGCCCTATCATCGCTGGGTCTCCGACTATATCGGCGTGATCGGCGGCAGATAACGAGCCGAGATTGGCCCTCGCCGCTCCCATCGATGGAGCGGCGACCCGCCGGCACTCCGATGCGCCGGCTCCTGCAGCAGACCAGATCCCGATCGGGCCAGCTGACATCGTTTCAAACATTCTGCATATCCCTGGAGAAACCAATGAACGCCGTTCGTTTCCAGCAGGTGTCGCGCCATTTCGGCCAGGTTCGCGCTGTGGACCGTGTCGATCTGGAAATCGCGCCCGGCGAATTCTTCGCCATGCTCGGCCCTTCCGGTTCCGGCAAGACCACCTGCCTCAGATTGATTGCCGGCTTCGAGCAGCCCACAGGCGGGCACATCGAAATCTTTGGCGAAACCGCAGAAGGCGTGCCGCCCTATCGGCGCAACGTCAACACGGTCTTCCAGGACTATGCGCTGTTTCCGCATCTCAACATCCTCGACAACGTCGCCTACGGGCTGATGGTCAAGGGTGTCGGCAAGGCCGAGCGGCAGCGCGCCGCCGAGCAGGCACTGGAGCTGGTGAAGCTGCCGGGCTACGGCGCTCGCCGCCCCGGCCAGCTCTCCGGCGGCCAACGCCAGCGCGTGGCGCTCGCCCGGGCACTCGTCAACAAGCCGAAAGTGCTGCTTCTCGACGAGCCGCTCGGCGCCCTCGATCTGAAGCTGCGAGAGCAGATGCAGGAAGAGTTGAAAACACTGCAACGGGCGCTCGGCATCACTTTCGTCTTCGTCACCCACGATCAGGGCGAGGCGCTTTCGATGGCCGACCGCGTCGCCGTCTTCAACGACGGTTACATCGTGCAGCACGGCACGCCGCACGATATTTATCAGCGGCCGAAAACCCGCTTCGTCGCCGATTTCGTCGGCTCCTCCAACGTCATTGCCCCAGAGGTCATGTCATCGCTCGGCGGCGAACGGCGCTGGGCAAGCCTCCGCCCCGAAGCGATCCGCCTGACCGAAGAGAGCGGCGTGCCGGCAACCGTAAAAGCACTGAACTTCCTCGGCGCTGCCACCCGCCTTTCAGTGGAGGCGAACGGCGCCCACCTGCATGTGACCGTTCCCGCCGGTCTGCCGACGCCGGACGCCGGCACGTCCGTCCGCCTCGCATGGCAGCCGGCCGATGTGCACTATATGGACGACGCCGCATGAACGCCGCGGCCTTCCCCACCTCATCCGCGCAAGCGCCGGCTTCGATCCTGCCGAGCCGCGGCGGCGTCTTCGGTCATCTCTCGGACCTCTTCTGGCGTCGCCCGAAGCTGCTCTTGTTCCTGATGCTGGCGCCGCCGCTGCTTTGGCTCGGCGTCATCTACATCGGCGCGTTGATTGCGCTGCTGCTGCAGAGCTTCTTCTCGATTGACGACTTCTCGGGATTGGTGAACTACGAATTCACGCTCTCCACCTATGCCCAGCTGTTGAATTCGACGAATTTCGACATCATCGTGCGTACGGTCGTCATGGCGGCTCTGGTCACCGTGGCCTCTGCCTTCGTCGCCTTCCCCATCGCCTACTACGCCGCCCGCTACGCCCAAGGCAAATGGAAGGCGCTGTTCTACCTCGGCATCATGCTGCCGCTCTGGTCGAGCTATCTGGTGAAGGTCTACGCCTGGAAGCTGATCCTCGCCAAGGAGGGCATCCTCACCTGGATCTTCGCCAAACTGCATCTCGGCTGGCTGCTCGACGGCGTCCTCGCTGTGCCCATTATCGGCGGCAACTCGCTATCGGTCAGCTATATCGGCACCTTCCTGGTCTTCGTCTATGTCTGGCTGCCCTATATGATCCTGCCGACACAGGCTGCTCTCGAACGCGTGCCGGCCAATCTGCTGGAAGCCTCGTCGGATCTCGGCGCGACGCCGAACCAGACCTTCCGCACCGTGCTGCTGCCGCTCGCGCTACCGGGTATCGTCGCTGGCTCCATCTTCACCTTCTCTCTGACCTTGGGCGATTACATCATCCCGCAGATCGTCGGTTCTTCGCGCCTCTTCATCGGCCAGGCCGTCTATGCGCAGCAGGGCACTGCCGGCAACGTGCCGCTCGCCGCCGCGTTCTCGGTCGTGCCGATCGTCATCATGGCCATCTATCTCTGGATCGCCAAAAAGCAGGGAGCTTTCGATGCGCTCTGATCGTGGCCAACGCGCCTCACTTCCGCTGAAGACCGCAGCCGCAGGCGGCCTGCTCTTCCTCCATCTGCCGATCCTGCTGATTTTCGTCTATGCCTTCACGACGGAAGAAAAGAGCTACCAGTGGCCGCCACCGGGCTTCACGCTGCAATGGTTCGGCATTGCCTGGAACCGGCCGGATATCTGGTCGTCGCTGGCGCTCTCGGTGCAGGTGGCAACCATCGCAACCGCAATCGCCCTGCTCCTCGGCACGCTCTGCGCCGCCGCCGTCAGCCAGACGAAGTTCTTTGGTCGCGAGGCTATCTCGTTGCTGGTCATCCTGCCGATCGCACTTCCCGGTATCATTACCGGCATCGCGCTTCGCTCGGCCTTCAGCCTGTTCGATATCCCATTCTCGGTCTGGACGATCGTTCTCGGCCATGCGACCTTCTGCGTCGTCGTTGTCTATAACAATGCCGTCGCCCGCTTCCGCCGCACCTCCGGTTCTCTGATCGAGGCATCCATGGATCTTGGTGCCGATGGCTTCCAGACCTTCCGCCATGTGGTCCTGCCCAATATCGGCACGGCGCTGCTCGCCGGCGGCATGCTTGCCTTCGCGCTGTCCTTCGACGAGGTCATCGTCACCACCTTCACCGGCGGCCAGCAGATGACGTTGCCGATCTGGATGCTGGAGGAACTCATTCGCCCGCGCCAGCGACCCGTAACCAACGTCGTCGCCATGGTCGTCGTACTTGTCACCTTCCTGCCGATCCTGGCAGCCTACTATCTTACCCGCGACGGCGACCAGATCGCCGGCGGCGGCAAATGAAAGGGAGAAAATAATGGATACCCAAATGCTGATCGGCTCCCGCTTCGAAGCCGGCACCGAAACGGAGGAACGCGTTCTTAACCCGAAGACAGGCGATGCCGTGCTCAGTTTGCCGGAGGCTTCCCTCGGCCAGATCGATGCCGCCGTCGACGCCGCCGAAAAAGCCTTCACGAGCTGGTCGCAGACGACGCCGAGCCAGCGCTCGGCCTACCTGCTCAAGATCGCCGACGCCATCGAGCGGGATGCCGAAGGCTTCGCTGCTTTGGAAGCGCTGAACTGCGGCAAGCCGATCAACGCCGTGCTTAACGACGAAATCCCGGCGATCGTCGACTGCTACCGCTTCTTTGCTGGCGCGGTGCGCAACCTGCACGGCCCGGTCGCCGGCGAATATCTGCCAGGTCACACCTCGATGATCCGCCGCGATCCGGTCGGCATCGTCGGCTCGATCGCGCCCTGGAACTATCCGCTGATGATGATGGCCTGGAAGCTGGCACCGGCGATTGCTGGCGGCAACACCGTCGTCTTCAAGCCCTCCGAGCAGACGCCGCTGACGGCGCTGAAGATGGCGAAGCTTTTGGCTGACATCCTGCCGGAAGGCGTCGTCAACGTCATTCTCGGCCGGGGCGAAAGCGTCGGCAACGCTTTGATCAACCATCCCAAGATCGGCATGGTCTCCATCACCGGTGATGTCGCCACCGGCAAGAAGGTGCTCGCGGCAGCCGCCAAGACGGTGAAGCGCACGCATCTCGAACTTGGTGGCAAGGCCCCGGTCATCATTTTCGACGATGCCGATATCGACGCCGTCGTGTCAGGTATCCGGACCTTCGGCTACTACAATGCCGGCCAGGATTGCACCGCCGCTTGCCGCATCTATGCCGACGCCAAGGTCTACGACAATTTCGTCGCCGACCTGACATCGGCAGTCTCCAGCATCAAGTTCAATCAGGCCGACGACACCGAGAACGAGATCGGCCCCCTGATCTCCAAACGCCAGCGCGACCGCGTCGAAAGCTTCGTCACCCGCGCCGCCGAACACAAGCACATCGAGATCACCACCGGCGGCAAGATCTCCGGCGACCGCGGCTTCTTCTATGCGCCGACCATCGTTGCCGGCGCCACGCAGGACGACGAAATCGTCCGCCGCGAAGTCTTCGGCCCCGTCGTCTCGGTGACACGTTTCACCAATCCCGACGATGCCGTGGCCTGGGCCAATGACAGCGACTATGGCCTCGCTTCCTCTGTCTGGACGAAGGATATCAGCCGGGGCATGCAGACGGCCGCCCGCCTGCAATATGGGTGCACCTGGATCAACACCCATTTCATGCTGGTCAATGAGATGCCGCATGGTGGCCTGAAGCAATCAGGCTACGGCAAGGATATGTCGGTCTACGCTATCGAAGACTACACCGCCGTGCGGCATGTGATGATCAATCATGGGTGAGGTGCGGTTCGGCGTAACCCAAGTAATCGATCCAGTGGATCGATTACAGCGCCGAACGCCCTGAGCCATGCGAAGGGCCGGCACGCCCCAATATGAACGAGGCCCGATCCAGCCTTAACCAGCAGAATCGGGCCTTAATCGAAACGCCCTCGGAACAATTTCCCGTCTCCCGCGTCTTTAAGAAGTACAACGCAGAGGAGACTGCTAAATGCTGAAATGGGCTCTCATTTTCTTTGTGATTTCGCTGATTAGCGGCTTTTTCGGCTTTTCCGGCGTGTCGGCGGCAACCGCAACCATTGCGCGCGTGCTCTTCGGCATCTTCCTGATCATCTTCCTGGTGTTCCTGGTTCTGGCAGTCATGGCCGGCAACGCCGTCGTCTGACGACATTGACCTTTGGCGCATCGGGGCGGGCCTAGATCAGGCTCGCCCCAACGTTTATGGCGAGAGCCAGGATCGTTGTGTTGAACAGGAACGACAGGATGGCATGGAGAAGCGCCAGCTTACGCATCGAAACCGTGGAAATGCCGATATCGGCGGTTTGAGCCGCCACGCCGATGGTGAAGGAAAAATAGAGGAAGTCCCAATAGATCGGCTCCTCCACCGGCTCGGCGAATTTCAGCCCCTGCCCCTTGCCCGGAGCGCTGTAGAACCGATGCGCATAGTGAATGGTAAACAGCGTGTGCAGGAACGCCCAAGAGATCAGGATCGTCACGATCGCCATCATCACGCGGAAGAACGCGACTTCGGGTGAAGCATCCTTGACCCCGAGCAGGTCGAGCACGATGCCGCCGATACTCGCAATAGCGGCCGCAATCGACAGGAACAGCAGAAACCCGTCTGAAAAATCCAGATCGGCGGATCGTTTGCGGATGCGCTGCGCATCGGCAGTCAGCATCCGGTAGAGGCTGTAGACGATGAAGACGGTGGCCGTTGTATCCCAGGCAATCAGCAGATTTCCGACATTGAAATCACGCGACGTCAGGAGCAGGAAGACGGCGATGCCGGCAAGCACCGAGATTGCAATCACATGATGCTTACGCCACAAGACCCGCCATCTCGAACGATGCAAATGTCCCCGCGCATCCATGCCGCTCTCCCAATCGTAAATCGTCTTACAGAACGTCGATTCGCCGATGAGAGTGTCAAATAAAAGAAGACCCCGCAATACGGGGCCTTCAAGTGGTGAACCGATAGCTCAGCCTGTCCAGCCGCCGTCGATGACGTGGGTCTGGCCAGTCGTGAAGCCCGCCTCGTCGCCGGCGAGATAGGTTACCAGCGCCGCGATCTCCTCGGCGGTCGCGATGCGGCCCATCGGCTGGCGGGCGATAAAATCCTTCATCGCCTTGTCATAGTCGCCGGTTGCCCGCAGCCGCTCATGCAGCGAGGGGCTGTCGACGGTGCCGGGGCAAATGGCGTTGGCGCGGATGCCCTTGGCTACGAAATCGGCGGCGATCGACTTGGTGAGCCCGATGACGGCAGCCTTGGAGGCGCAATAGGCAAACCGGTTCGGCACGCCCTTCACGCTGGAGGCGACCGAGGCCATGTTGACGATCGAGCCTTTGCCCTTCTCCAGCATGCCCGGCAGGAAGGTGCGGCAGGTCACGTACATCGCCTTGGCATTGAGGTTGAAGGAGAAATCCCAGTCCTTCTCCTCGCAATCGAGAATGGTGCCGGCATGAACGAAACCGGCGCAATTGAAGAGCACGTCGATCGGGCCGATCTCCTCGGCGTAAGCCTTGACGGCGGCGCTATCGAGCACGTTCAACACATGCTTCGTGGCGCCATCAAGCGTGGAAAGCGTCTGCTCGTTGATATCGGTGGCGTAGACATGTGCGCCAAGCGAGATGAAGCGCTCTGCCGATGCCCGGCCGATGCCCTGCCCTGCCGCCGTGATGACGACCTTCTTGCCTTCCAACCCGTGACCCATAATCCTGATCCTTTCCTCGGGAACTATGATCTCGTCCATCCCGGCCGCACGCCAGAAACTTGGATAAGATCGTGCAATAACAATCGGTTGTCGCAGCCCCGCGCTTATGCTTCGAAGGACTGCGCAAAGCGGCGGTTCAGCTTTTCGATAAGGACTGTATGCCGCTCGCCACTTCGCAGTCCATCGCTAATCACCTCGGATGCGTCGCTTTGGAATGCCATGTAGCCATCATGTCGCGGCCGTACATAGGCGCCCTCGAGCGTCGCGCGCGTGTTGCGGTAAAAGTCGAGTGCGGGCGCATTGACCACATCGCTGGCCCAGGCGTCGGCATGGCCCGGCTGACCGTTTCCATTTGCATAGATGCCCGCCTGCACCGGTCCGTTCCCAATCCAGCGCGCAAAGGCCTTCGCCTCTTCGGGCGCCTTTGTGCGCGCCGAGACGGCAATGCCGGTACCACCGAGCGCCGAGCCGTTCGGTGCACGTCCATCGATAACAGGCATATCGGCAAAGGCGATCCGTGCCGGCCTGAAGCCTTCAAAGGAATAATTTACGTAGCCGTAGATGAAAGGCGACGCCACATAGGGGCTGTCCGGCTCGCCCATAAGATCGAGCACGGCGATCGGGTCCATCTCGTAGCAGCTGCCATCCATGCCCGAGACGATCCGTGCCATCCAATCGAGCACCACTTTACCATCCGCCTCGGCGATGAAATCCGGTCCATTGATGCTGCAGGGCGTTCCGAGATGGGCAGCCAGCGTAATGAAAGTCATCAGCGAATGCGGCGGCCGCATCGGCAAGATCGCTTTGCCTTCCCTGGCGAGCGTGACGAACTCTGTGAGATCCTTGACCGGTGCATTCAGGCGATCCGGCCGGTACGCCTGCACCTGCGTCGCCGCATCGAGCGGAAAGGCCCATTGCCGACCCTGCCAATTGTAGCTCGGATAGGAGCGCCCGACCGTGCCCGCTGCAATCGCTGCAATTTCATCGGCATGAGCGGCATCATCGAGCGGCAACAGGCAGTTCTCGCGCGTGATCTGGCCGACATGCGGGTGATCGATGACGATGAGATCGAATTGAGCGGCAAGCTCCTCCACCGGAAAGGTCTCGAAATCCTGCAGCGATCGCTTTTCCCAGCTGATTTTAATGCCGGTCTTTTCCTGCCATTGCTTGGAGCAGGCAACCATCGGATCATAGCCGCGCGGATGCGACCAGGTCATTCCCTTGAGCTTCACCATCACGCCGTCTCCGCACCGGACTTGCGCTCGACGACTAGGATATGGTCGGCTGCAAGCACGACTTCATCGCGCTGGTTCAGCACCTCGCAGCGCTCGACGACACGGCCGGACGCCGGCCGCTTCGGATCGTCCTCCTTCGCCGAAATGGTGACGCGGGTGCGGATCGTATCGCCGATATGCACCGGCCGAACGAAGCGAAGCCGGTCATAGCCATAGGAAAAGGCGACGGGATTGATGAGCGATGCCGTCAGTCCGACGCCGATCGCAAAGATCATCGTGCCATGCGCGATGCGCTGGCCGCCGGGCAAGGTTTTTGCGAATTCCGCATCCATATGGTGCGGAAAGAAATCGCCTGTATGGCCGGCATGGACGACAAAATCGGTCTCGGTAATCGTCCGCCCGGTCGTCACTCTGACGTGCCCGAGTTCATAGTCTTCGAAGTAGATGGTTTGTTCTGCCATTCTCAAGCCTTTGGAAGTTCGGCAATCGGCGTCGCCGGCGCGGCGCTCGATTGATAGGCGGCTTCGACCAGCGCCATGGTCTGCCATGCATCCTCGACCGAGCCGACCAGCATCTTGTCCTCGCCCGAGGCGAAGCGCTGCAGGTTGGCCATGCGATTGACGAAGGCATCCGGGAACCATGCGCCTTCGAGCTTCACCTCGACCCAGTCACTGCCGCCTTCGGGGCGGATCCAGAGCTCGTCCGGTTCGCCGCGCGGATAGTCGAGATTGACGCCGAGCTTCACATAGGCCGCGCCCTTGGTACCGGCGACGCGAAACTCGCAGGCCTGGTACTTGCGCCCGAAATCATGGTCGTGATTGACCGACAGCACGCAGCGCACCTTGTCGCCATAATCGAGGATCGCCGCCGTCCGGGTCTGGGCGACATCGTGGTTGGGATGGCCGATGGTCTTGGCGTGCACCCCCTGCGGATTACCGAGCAGCCCGCGAATGAAATCGAGATAATGGATCGAGTGCATGGCGATCTCGATCCGCGGCAACCCCTTCAGGAAGGGCCAGAGCCCCCAAGGTGTCGCGAGCGCCAGCCAGGCGTCGAAATCGACGACCTCGCCGAGATAGCCCTTCTCCACGGCATCGTAGAGCGCCAGCATCATCGGCGCGAAACGAAGCTGGAAATTGACGGCTGCCTTGATGTCTCGCTCGCGGCACACCCGCAAAATTTCGGAGGCGCCGGCGAGATCGCTTCCCATCGGCTTCTGGATCAGCGCGAACGAGCCGCGCGGCAATTTCGACAGGATCGGCGCATGGGCGGCCGGTGGTGTCGCGAGATCGAAAATGGCGTTCTCGACTGCCAATGCTTCGGCCTCGGAGGCAAAGGCGCGAATACCCCATTGAGCGGCCAGCGCCGCCGCTTTTTCGGCATTCGGATCGTAGAGACCGGCAACCGGGAAGCCAGCTTGCTTATAGGCCGGAAGATGCGCATCACCAACAATGCTGCCGGCACCGAAGATCACGATCGGACGCGGCGTTGACGGCTTTGGCCACCATTGACGAAGTGATTTGGGATCGAAAGCCTCACTCATGATGAAACACTTCCTCCATCATGGCCCACCACTCGCCCTCCTTGCGGGTCTCGAGCGGCTTCTGGCAAGGGATGCAAACCGACCACCATTCCTGGTTCTTCGGGCTTGCGGCCATCTTGCGCATATCGGCCTCGAAATCCGTGCCGACATATTCCCAGTAACCGAAGAGCAGGTTCTCGGGCTCCTTCAGGAAGATCGAATAGTTGGTGATGTTGCAGTCTGAGATCAGCGCCAGGATCTCGGGCCAGACGGCCGCATGAAGCGCCTTGTATTCCGCGATCTTGGCCGGCTCCAGGCCGATCACCATACCCATCCGTTGCATGGTCAGTTCCTTCTCAGCCGTGGATTTCCCGGGTGAATTCGCCGATCGAGCGCGCCTTCACGGCCTCCCAATCCCACTCGATACCGATGCCGGGCTCGGAGGGAGCCAGCGCCTTGCCGTCGACGATCTCCATGCCCTTGGTGGTGAGGTCATCGAGCTGCGGGATATATTCGACATATTTGCCGTTCGGCACCGCGCAGGTGAGGCTGACATGCAGCTCCATCAGGAAGTGCGGGCAAACGGGAATATCGAAGGCTTCGGCCGCATGCGCTACCTTGAGCCAGGGCGTGATGCCACCGATACGGGCAACATCGACCTGGACGATCGAGCAGGCGCCCTTCTGCATATATTCGCGGAAATGCCGGATCGAGTACATGGATTCGCCGACCGCGATCGGCGTCGGCGTCGACCGCGTCAGCCGGATATGGCCGTCGAGATCGTCGGCCGGCAGCGGCTCCTCGATCCAGGCCAGATCCAGTTCCTTGAGCCGTGCAGCGCGACGGATCGCCTCATCGACGGTAAAGCCCTGATTGCAGTCAGTCATGATCTCGAAGCCGGAGCCGAGCGCCAGCCGCATCGCGGCCAGCCGGTCGTAATCTTCAGAGCCATGCGGCTTGCCGATCTTGACCTTCGAGCCGGAAAAGCCCTTGGCCTTTGCCTGCAAGGCATCCTCGACCAAAGCTTCCTTTTCGATATGCAGCCAGCCGCCTTCGGTCGTGTAGAGCGGGCAGCGATCCTTGGCGCCGCCGGCAAGTTTCCAGAGCGGCAGGTTCTGTTTCTTCGCCCGCAGATCCCACAATGCCGTATCCACAGCGGCAAGCGCCAGCGCGGTGATCGGCCCGATGGTTGTCGCGTGGGTGGCGAATTCGAGTTTATGCCAGATCGCTTCGATGCGATCGGCATCCTCGCCGATGAGCAGGGGCACCAGATGGTCGGAGAGCAACCTCATGACGGACGAGCCGCCGGTGCCGATGGTGTAGCTGTAGCCGGTGCCGATGGCGCCATCGCTATCGGTGATGGTGACGATCGGCGTTTCCTGGCTGACGAAGCTTTGGATCGCATCCGTCCGCTTCACCTTTGGCGGCAGGTCGACCATCCGCAATTCAATTTTTTCGATGCGTGCCATGGGGTATTCCTTAGATTGCCAGGCTCTTGCCGGTTTCGACGGAGAAGAGGTGGGCCTGACTAAGATCGAAGCTCATCTTCAGCTGTTCGCCGCTCTTCAGAGAGCGCGGATTGAGCATGCGTGACACCCATTCGCGCCCGGCGAATTCGACGAAGACAAGCGTTTCGTTGCCGAGCGGTTCGGTGATGGCGACGGGCAGCGTCAGTTCGTAGACGGCCGATTCCGCGCCGGAATGAAGCCCGTGGCCGGTCGGGAAGATATCGTCGGGGCGCAGGCCGAAGGCGACCTTTTCGCCCTCCTTGACCTTGCCGGTAAACTGGCTCGGCAGCGGCAAGCAATCGCCATTCTTGAAGGTGAGTTCGCCGCCCTTCAGCGTCGCTTCTTCGATGTTCATCGGCGGCGAGCCGATGAAGCCGGCGACGAAGCGTGTGGCGGGCCGCTTGAACACCTCGTCCGGCGTGCCGACCTGCTCGATATGGCCGTCGCGCATGATGACGATGCGGTCGGCCAGCGTCATGGCCTCGACCTGGTCGTGCGTGACGTAGATCACCGTCGACTGCACCTTGGCATGCAGCTTCTTGATCTCGGTGCGCATCTGCGTGCGCAGCTTGGCATCGAGGTTCGACAACGGCTCGTCGAAGAGGAAGACTTCCGGTTGGCGCACGATGGCGCGGCCCATGGCGACGCGCTGGCGCTGGCCGCCGGAAAGCTGCGCCGGGCGGCGGTCCATCAGCGCTTCAAGGCTCAGGATGGTGGCCGCCTGGTTGACGCGCTGATCGATTTCGCTCTGCGGCTGCTTGGCGATCTTCAGCGAGAAGCCCATGTTCTCGCGCACCGTCATATGCGGATAGAGCGCATAGGACTGGAACACCATCGAGATGTTGCGGTCGCGCGGCGGCAGGTCATTGACGACGGTATCGCCGATCTCGATCGTACCGCCCGATACCTCTTCTAGGCCGGCGATCATGCGCAGCGTCGTCGACTTGCCGCAGCCGGAAGGGCCGACGAGCGCGATGAACTCCTTGTCGGCGATATCGAGATCGATGCCGTGGACGATTTCCAGCGCGCCGTAGCACTTGACGAGTTTTTTAAGGGAAACCTGAGCCATTGATATCAACCTTTGACCGCACCGAATGTCAGACCCGACACCAGATGCTTCTGAATGATGAAAGTGAGAGCGAGTGCCGGAATGATCATCACGACCGCGAGCGCGCACATGCCGCGCCAGTCGATGGTGAACTCGGACGTATAGTCGAGCAGACCCACAGGCAGCGTCTTTGAATCGACCGAGCGCGTCAGCTGCGAGGCCAGTGCATATTCGTTCCAGCAAGTGAGGAAGGCGAAGATGCCGGCGGATGCGATGCCCGGACCGGCAAGCGGGAACTCCACCTGCCAGAAAGCCTGCCAGCGCGTGCAGCCATCGATCTGCGCGGCTTCGGCGAGATCCTTCGGCACCTGCCGGAAGAAGCCGTCGATCAGCCAGATGGTGAAGGGCACGTTCAGCGCGACATAGGTGAGGATGAGGCCGAAATGCGTATCGATGATCCCGAGCCGCGCATAGACCATGAACAGCGGCAGCGAAAGGGCGACGCCGGGTACAGAGCGCGTCAGCATGAGCCCCAGGAACACCGTCGACTTGCCGCGGAAACGGAAGCGGGCAAAGGCATAACCGCCGGACATGCCGATGATGAGCGCGATGGCAGTCGAGGTGATCGAAATGATCAGCGAATTGCGGAAATAATCCCAGACGGGAATGCCACCCTGCCCCACACCACTGAACATGGAGCGATAGGCTTCGAGCGAAAGCTCCTGCGGAATCCAAACCGGCGGCTTCGCCATGATCTCCACGGTCGGACGAAGCGAGCTGACGATGATCCAGAGACCCGGCAGGCAGATGATGAGCATCGCGATGAAAAGGCCGATGAGATAGGCGACCTTCCAGAGGCGGCGTTGCAGGCGTTGTTGAACGTTGCGATCCATGATTACCACTCCGCTCCGATCTGGGTGCGGGCAAGCGCCAGCTTACGGAAAAAATAGACTGTGAAAGCGATCGAAAGAATGATCGAGACATAGGCCATAGCGTTGGCAAGCCCCATCTGCGCATCGGCATAGGCGGTGCGCCCGACCAGCGTCCAGATCAGCTCCGTACGCCTTGCCGGCCCGCCATCGGTCATGATCTTGACGATGTCATAGGCGCGGGCGACGTCGAGCGAACGGATCGTCATGGCGATGAAGGCAAAGGGCATAAGGAACGGCCAGGTGACGTAGCGGAAGGTCTGCCAACTGGTGCAGCCGTCGACCTTGGCGGCCTCGACCGGCTCCTGCGGCATGGCGAAGAGGCCGGCCAGAATGAGGATGGCGAAGACCGAGGTCGACGACCAGACTTCCGCGACGATGATCGAGAACAGCGCCAGATTGCCGTCGATGAGCCACGGAATGGCATCGTTGGTGATACCAAGCGACTGCAGCGCATTGTTGATGATGCCGACATTGTCGTTGAACATGAATTTGAACTGGAAACCGACCAGCACGGGCGAAAACATCATCGGAAACATCATCAGCGTGCGCAGGATGCGCTTGCCGTGCGTTGCCTTGTTGACGAGAAGGGCCAATCCGAGGCCGAGCAGCATTTCCAGATTGAGCGCGATCGTCAGCAGCACCACGGTGCGCACGAAGGCGGCCAGAAACACCGGGTCCGTCAGGATGCGGATGTAGTTGCGCAGGCCGATGAACGTAAAGAGCGTCGCCGGCCTTGTCAGGCGAAACGGCGTGAAGCTGGAATAGAACGAGAGAAGCAGCGGAAACAGAACGACCGCGACAAGGACGATAATCGCCGGAAGAAGAAGCAGGACCGGTGGAGATATCTTTTTGAACATGGTTTGCACCTGTCGGCATTCCTCGGCAGCGTGGCCCGGACTGCGTGGAATGGATTGCTTAGGACGAGACCCGGCACAAGGCCGGCGGCACGGACCAGTCCCTTGCGGCACCGACCAAAAGCCATTCTCAAAGTTAGATTGCGGAGGTCCCGCACTCTCTGGAGCGCGGGACTTCGATTGCATCGCTTAGAGCGCGCCGGCGTCCTTCAGGACATCGGTCGCCTTCTGGGCCGCGGCGTCAAGCGCCTGCTTGGAGGTCTTGTCGCCGAGGATGGCAGCCTGGAGCTCAGGATAGACGACGTTGGAAATCTCGATCCATTGCGGCGTGCGCGGAACCGGGAAGGCGTACTTCATCGATTCCTGGAAGGTGCTCAGCACTTCCTTCTTGTAAGGATCGGAAGCAGCCTGCTGGATGTCCCATTCCCAGACAGCCTTGCGGGTCGGCAGCGTGCCGTTGGCAGCTTCAAGCTTCTGCGAGTCGTCGTTGGTCAGGAACCAGACGAGCGAAGCGGCAGCATCCTTGTGGGCGCAGGCCTCGGTCACCGAGAAGCCATGATGACCGGACCAGCCGGTGTGCTTGCCGGACGAACCGACAGGCTGGACGACGACGCCGACATTGCCGGCAACCTTCGAGGACTTCGGATCGTTGAAATAGGTCGCCCAGCCCGGCCAGTCGAGATCGAGCGCGATCGAACCGGACGCAAAGCCAGCTCCGAGATCATCCCACAGATAGTTGGTCGTACCGGCGGGAACTGCCTTGGCCTTGTACATGTTCACGAACCAGTCGAGCGCACGCACGCCGGCTTCGGAGTTGAAGGCGGGCTTGCCGTCCTTGTCGAGATAGTCACCGCCTTCGGCGACCAGCATTTCAAAGAAGCGGCCGTTGATCGCCTCTTCCTTGCCGGGGAACTGCGTGCCGAAGAAGTTCGGCGGGTTGGAGAAGAAGATCGCCTGATCGGACACTTCCTTCCAGGTCTTCGGCGGCGCCAAGTCGTAACCATACTTGGCCTTGAAGGCGGTCTTCTTGGCGTCGTCGTTGTAGAGGCTCTTCTGGTAATAGAGCGCCGACACGTCGAACTGGGCGCGCGGCAACATGATCAGGCGGCCGTCGATGGTGGAAGCCTGAATGGTGGAATCGACGAACTCGCCGATCTCTTCCTTGGGCAGAAGCTTGCCGAGATCGGTGTAGAGATCGGGATACTGAGGCGCGAAGGACGAATGGTTCGAGCCGACGCACCAGGAGATGCTGCCAGACGCCATGTCCGACTTGATTTCCTTGTCGAGCTCGAAATGGTTCTTCTTGGACAGGATGTTGACCTTGGCGCCCGTCGCCTTCTCCCATTCGGTGATGCGCGCATAAAGCGGCTCATACTGCTGGCCGCCGATGAGCTTGGCGTCGATCGTCACGCCCGGAAACTTACCCGGCAGATCCGCGGCAAAGACCGAGGTACTCGCAAGCAATGCCATCATGCCGGCAGCAAGACCGGCCCTCCAATTCCTCATCGAAATTCCTCCCAATAAGATCGGACCTCTTGTCCAATCGCCCTCTCGACCCAAATATGGATCAATGATTTATAAGTAAACATCTTATTCATTGACCGTCAAGCCGAGATCGCGCCCTTGAAAAGGTCGTTCATTCATATATGAATGATGAATCATGTTTCTTCGCATGGGGGACTGCTGATGAGTGTAGAAGACGACAGTGATCGCTATCGCGCGCCGGCCCTGGACAAGGGGCTGGACATATTGGAACTGCTGGCGACGATCGACGGTGGTCTCACGCAGGCGGAAATCGCCAAGGCGCTCAATAAGAGCCCTAACGAATTCTATCGCATGCTCGATCGCCTTGTGCGGCGCGGCTATGTGCAGAGGCAGGACGGCGACCGCTTCTATCTGACGCTGAAGCTCTTTGGACTAGCGCATTATCATGCGCCGGTGCGCCGCCTCGTTTCCTTTGCAACACCGCTGATGCGCGAGTTCTCCAACCGCGCCGAGCAGGCCTGTCATCTGGCGATTTACGATCGCGGTTCGGTCGCCGTCATCGCTCAACAGGATTCGCCGACCTATTGGGGCATATCCATACGCGTCGGGGCGCAGATCAATCTCTACAATACCGGTTCCGGCCATATTCTCCTGGCATTCCGCGATGAAAAGCAGCGCCAGATGATGATCAACGAGCAAAGGCGCCAGGAGCAAGACCCGGAAGAGCCGCCTGCCGATCTCGAGGAGAAGCTGCTGGCCATCCGCGACAAGGGCTTCGAGACAATGAACAGCCTTCAGACCAGCGGTGTGTACAATATCTCTGCTCCCGTGCTCGCGATGGACGGCAACGCTTTGGCGGCCCTCACCTGCCCCTATATCGAACCTGTGAACCCGAAGGCGCCGACGCGCGAACAGGTGGTCGAATATGTACGGGAAGCGGCAAAGCAGATCTCCGAAACCGTGGCCGGCACCGTGGACAAGGCTGAGCTGTAATTTTTATTTGAATAAACTATTCTTCTGTGAGCATATGTTGAGCAAGCAGGTATGGGAGGAACGCCATGCTTTTCGACAGCCATTTGCACATCGTCGACCGGAAACGCCTCGCCTACCCCTGGCTGGCTGAAGCAGGTGCGCTCAACCGCGACAGCCTCTACGAAGACTATGCGCGCGAAGCCAAGCGGCTTGGAATCACCGACACGCTTCACATGGAAGTCGATGTCGCCGAAGACAATATCGAGCGGGAGACGGATTACGTCAAAGAGCTGAGCCGCCAGCCCGGCAGCCTCTTGAGGGGCGCGATTGCCGCTTGCCGTCCTGAAAGCACAAGCTTTCCAGCCTATCTCGAACAAGTGCTCGCAGACCCGTTCGTCAAGGGCTTTCGCCGGGTGCTGCATGTGGTGCCTGATGACGTCTCCGAGGGCGCACTTTTTCGCGAAAATCTGAATCGGCTCAGCAATACGCGGCTCACCTTCGATCTCTGCGTTCTGCCGCATCAGATAGCCAAGGCGATTGCGCTGATCGACCTCAATCCCGATGTCCGCTTCATCCTCGATCATTGCGGCGTCCCGGCGGTGAAGGATGGACTTAGCGAAAGCTGGTCGTCCGGCATCAAGGAAGTTGCGAAACGACCGAATATCATCGTGAAGATCTCAGGCGTCGTTGCCTATCCCGATCCTGACAACTGGTCGCCGGAAACGCTGCGTCCCTTCGTCGAACATTGCATCGCAAGCTTCGGCTGGGATCGCGTCATCTGGGGCAGCGATTGGCCAGTCTGCACGCTCGGCGGCAATCTCTCCACCTGGGTCGCCGCCACTCATGCCCTGATGCAAGGCGTAAGCGCTGACGAACGCAACGGGCTCTATCACCTCAATGCTAAGCGCCTCTGGTCTCTCTGAGGCCGGCGGCTTTCCACCGAAAGTGAATGCCATGACTGCCACCGTCGGCGTATCCAGCACCCATCCGAAAACCATGCCGGCCGATCACGCCGGAATCCCCGTCTGGAATTCGGAAAACTGGTTCTATGAGGATTTCGAGGTCGGCCACAAGATCCGCTCGCTGCGCCGCACGATCTCCGAGGGCGAATCCCAACAGTTCAACGCGCTGGTGCTCGACATGCACCCTTACGTCAGCGATCAGATCTTCGCCGAGACCGAAGGCCTGTTCGGCAAGCGGCTTGTCGCCGGCGCCTTCGTCTTTTCGGCTGGCCTGGGACTTGTCGCCACCAACTGCGTCAATGCCTTTTCCTATGGCTACGACAAGCTGCGCTTCATCAAGCCCACCTTCATCGGCGACACGATCTACACCATCCGCACCAATCTCGATAAGCAGCCGAAATATGGCGAGCTCGGGCTGATCCGTTCCTCCTATGAAGTCTTCAAGGGCGAAGGCGAGCTGGTGCTCTATTGCGAGCATATCCAGACCGTGCGCTATAAGAACGGCCGGCCTGCGGACGCGCCGCCGCTGAAAGCCTGATATGAACAACAACGACGAAGAAGGTCTGCTCTCCGGCATCATCGTGCTGGATATGAGCCAGTTTCTTGCCGGTCCGATGGCGGCGCTGCGGCTTGGCGATCTCGGTGCGCGCGTCATCAAGATCGAGCGGCCCGATGGCGGCGACCTCTGCCGCCGGCTCTATCTCAGCGACACGGAAATCGGCGGCGATTCCACGCTCTTTCACGCCATCAACCGCGGCAAGGAAAGCTTTGCCATCAACATGAAGGACGAGAGCGATCTGCAGGAATTGCGCGCGCTCATCGCCAAAGCCGACGTCATCATCCAGAACTTCCGCCCCGGTGTCATCGAACGGCTTGGTCTCGACTACGCCTCCGTGGCCGCAATCAATCCCCGCATCGTCTATGGCAGCATCACCGGCTATGGCCCGGACAATGAATGGCGCCACTTCCCCGGGCAGGATCTGCTTGCACAGGCCCGCTCCGGCGTCATGTGGCTCAATGGCGAGGCCGATGACGGCCCCGTGCCCTTCGGGCTTGCCGTCGCAGACATGCTGGCCGGCAATCTCCTCGTTCAAGCCATTCTCGCGGGGCTGGTGCGACGCGGCGTGACCGGGCGCGGCGTGCATGTGGAAACGAGCCTGCTGGAGGCACTGGTCGATTTCCAGTTCGAAGTGCTGACCACACACCTGAACGATGGCGGCCGCCTGCCGAAGAAATCCGCCGTGCGCAATGCACACGCCTACCTCGCGGCCCCCTATGGTGTCTATCGCTGCGCCGACAGCTGGCTGGCGCTGGCCATGATGCCGCTGGAAAAACTCGCGCCGCTGCTCGATCTGCCGGCGCTCGCCGACTACACGCCTGACGACGCCTTTCAGCGCCGCGACGAGATCAAGACCATGATCGCAAGCCGCCTGCAGGAGAAGACGGTTCGGGAATGGCTCGCCGTCCTGGAGCCTGCCGACATCTGGGCGGCCGAAGTGCTCGATTGGCCGCAACTGCTGCATAGCGCGGCCTTCCGCCAACTCGATATGCTGCAGACCGTGAGCCGCGATGACGGAACGTCTGTACGAACGACGGCGAGCCCGATCCGGGTCAATGGTATCAGAGCCAAGAACGATCTGGCCGCGCCGAAGATCGGTGGTCAGTCGGACAAGATCAGTGCGGAATTTCTTCGATAGTTCATCGTGCGGCACGCTCGATGCCGCGACCTGTCAGCGACATAAAAAAGGGCGCCGCATCCCTGCGGCACCCCTCTCAACATAGCAAACTTACATCACCTCAAGCAGCAGCGAGCTGCAGCTCCTTGCTGACCATGGCGCGCAGCGTGCCAAGATCCTTGGCGAAAGCGCGGATGCCTTCCGAGAGCTTCTCGGTTGCCATCGCGTCTTCGTTCATCATCCAGCGGAAGGTCTTCTCGTCGACGGCGATCTTTTCGACCGAACCCTTGGGCTCCGGCGAAAGCTTGCGCTCCAGCTTGCCCTGATCGGCAGCGAGTTCGTCGAGCAGGTTCGGGCTGATGGTCAGACGGTCGCAGCCAGCCAGCGCTTCGATTTCGCCGGTGTTGCGGAAGGAAGCACCCATGACGATCGTCTTGATGTCGTTGGCCTTGTAGTAGTGGTAGATGTCGCGCACCGAGATAACGCCCGGATCTTCTTCTGCGGTATAGTCCTTGCCGGTCGACTTCTTGTACCAATCAAGGATGCGGCCGACGAAGGGCGAGATCAGGAATGCCTTGGCGTCGGCGCAGGCGATTGCCTGAGCCTTGCTGAAGAGCAGCGTCAGATTGCAGTCGATGCCTTCCTTCTGCAGCACTTCGGCGGCGCGGATGCCTTCCCAGGTAGAGGCGAGCTTGATGAGGATACGATCACGCTCGATGCCGCGCTCCTTGTAGGAAGCGATGATGGCGCGGGCCTTGGCAAGCGATGCTTCCGTGTTGAAGGACAGGTCGGCGTCGACTTCGGTCGAGACGCGGCCGGGAACGAGGCCGGAGAGCGCTGCACCGACGGAAATGGCCAGACGGTCGGCAACGGCATGGACGACGGCTTCCGACGTGCCGCCCTGCTTCTTGCCCCAGGCAACGGCTTCCTTGATCGCATCGGCGAACATCGGCGTGCCGAGCGCCTTCAGTACGATGGTCGGGTTGGTGGTGCAATCCACCGGCTTCAGGCGTGCGACAGCCTCGATATCGCCGGTGTCGGCCACGACCGTGGTCATGGCGCGGAGTTGGTCAAGCTTGGAAGTCATAGCAGGTATCCTTGTTGAATGAGGCCCATGGGGAAGCGGAGATTTGGGGCGGCGTGTCTCGTCCGGTCGGCGGACGGCTTGAAGGCATCAGGCAGAATACGCCCTTCCTTCTCCTATGTATCGGTAACGGGGTAAAAAGCGCGAAAGTTCCATTTCCGGTGAACGGCCGAGCGGTGAAGAAACAACCCTCCGGAAACAGGCTTTTCACCGGCACGGGGCGCCCTATATGAACCCCTGTCCGGCCTGGCATCTGCTCGGAGCAACACTCGCACATTGTCCTCCTCGATTGGACAAGACCGAATTCCTCAGCACCGACTATCAGCAATCTCGCAATGAAAAGTCAAGGACATTTGTGCAATTCAATTGACATAAGTTTCATGTCATAGAATATCGGCGACAGAAGAGCCGACCTCGCCTGCTCCCGTCATCTAACATCGCCCCATTTCATTCTCCGGGGCGATCATGACCCTAAAAGGCGCATGCGACAATCTTGCCGGAGGACCTGTGGCCAAACTGAGACGCGGGACGCACACCGCCTATTCGGAAACCTCTTCGCTGAGGCTTCGCGCGGCATGGCTCTACTACAATCAGGGCCTGACGCAGAAGGACGTTGCAGAACAGCTCGGCATCAGCCGCACCACTGTCATTCGTCTGCTGGATGAGGCCATGCGCCGCAGCGAGGTGCAGATCTGGATCACGGAGGGCATCGACGACTGCGTCGAACTGGCAATCAAACTCGAACGCACCTATGGGCTCGATGAGGCCATCGTCGTTCCCGAGCCGGCCGGCAGCGACGTCAATGCCCAGGCAAAAAGCGTCGGCCTGGCACTCGGCCAGTTCCTGACGGAAGCCATCCCCGATAATTATACCATCGGCGTCGGCTGGGGCCGGACCATGACAGCCTCGCTGGCGAGCTTCCGTCCGACCCGCCGTGACAATTGCAAGGTGGTGTCCCTGCTCGGCGGCATCGTCGCCGTCCATCAGACCAACCCGATCGACTATACATGGCGATTGGCAAGCCAGCTCGGCGCGGAATGCTACATGTTCCTGGCGCCGCTTCTGGTCGACTCTGTCGAAACCAAGCGCAATCTCATCGAAAAATGCGGCCTCGAAGCCATCTACCGGCTGGCTGAGAATCTCGATCTCGCCATCGTCAGCTGCGGCGATATCGGCCCGCAATCGACCTCACTGTCGGAAGGTTTCATATCGAAGCGCGAATTGGAAGAGCTGATCGAGATGGGCTGCGTCTGCGACACCATGTTCAACTTCCTCGACGCCGAAGGCAATTCCGTCGATCATCCCATCAACAAGCGCGTCATGTCCGTCGATCTGGATACGCTGAAGAAGGCAAAGCACATCGTGATCTCCTCCGGCGGCGCGCACCGCGCTCAGGCGATCAGCGCCACCATCAAACGCATCGGCTGCAACACGCTGATTACCGATGAAAGCGCCGCCAAGGCGCTGCTGAACATGGCTCTGGCGAAGGCCGCTTAAGGGCAGCTCAATCATCGACTTCGAGTACGTTGAGGGCGCCCACCTTCAGCACACTCGAGCACTATTGAGATAACGCCTCAAGCGTCCCCCGATTCCCATCCCAGCATCGCACGCTTGCGCGTCAGCCCCCAATGGTAGCCCGTGAGCTGGCCATTCTTGCCAAGCGCGCGATGGCAGGGCACCACGAAGGAAATGGGGTTGCGACCGACGGCTGCGCCCACCGCACGCATGGCGGTCGGCTGACCGATATCCTTGGCGATATCGGAATAGGTGACAGCGCGACCCATCGGGATTTTCAAAAGGCTTTCCCAGACGCGAAGCTGGAAGTCCGAACCAATCAGGACAACCCGCAGCGGCTGATCGCTCGACCAGTTCGACCGCTCGAAAATGCGCCCTGCATAAGGGGCCGTCGCATGCGGATCCTCGATGAACTCGGCATTGGGCCAGCGGCAGGTCATGTCAGCCAGACAGGCCTTTTCATTGCCGGAATCGCTAAAGGCAAGGCCGGCAAGACCGCGATCCGTGACCATGATCAGGGCGAGGCCGAAGGGCGAGATGTGAAACGCATAGCGCATCACCAGACCGCTGCCCCTTGCCTTCCATTCGCCGGGAGACATCGCCTCATGCGTCACGAAAAGATCGTGCAGCCGGCTCGGGCCGGAAAGACCAACCTCGAAGGAGGTCTCCAGCAGCGGCAGATCCTCCTTGCGCAAAAGGCGCTTGGCGTGATCGAGCGTGACAGCCTGAAGGAATGCCTTGGGCGACAAGCCGGCCCAGCGTGTGAACGTCTTCTGCAGCTGGGTCGGCGATTGACCGAGCCGATCGGCAAGCATCTCCAGCGACGGCTGGTCGCGATATTCCTCGGTGATGAGCTCGATGACCTCCCGCACGGTCTCGTAGTCGTGACCTTCCGGGGTGATGTCTTTCTTCAGCTGTGCAATCGCATTCATGATCTTTCTCCTTGGAAAGGAGAAAACCACGGCGGGAATGCTAAAACCACCCGTTTCTTGCACAGGCGCGGCAACTGCGGAAATGTGATATCGCTGATTTCGCCGAGCCTGCTCATATCCGTTGCGTCACGGTTGCCAGCGCCCGCTTGAACGCCTGGGCGAAGCTCTCGCGATCCTCGGGATTGAGGAAGGAACCGACATCGGTGTCATGGCTTCTATCGCGGACATGCATCGACACGACCCCGATCTCGCGGCGACGGCGAACGAGAAAACGCGTCCAGAATGGATTGAAATCATGCTCCACCATTCGCCCGGTCGGCGAGAACTTGCGGATGGAGACATTGGTACGCGATACCGTCACTTCTTCGCGTACGCGGCCGGACCGATAGTTCAGCCAGAAAGCCCCGAAGAGCAGGATGAAATCGGCGCCGAAGAAGATGCCGACCGGCCAGGCGCCGCGCGTGACGAAGAGGATGGTGTAGAAGAGGCAGCAGGCTCCGGCCAAGGCCAGCATGATCTTGAACCCCTTCCGCCCGAGCGAGCGATGGGGGAACAATTCGGCGGCGAAAACCGGCCTGTTGCCGTCTGCCGCAGTATCGGCGTTGCGTTCCGTCATAGGACTTGAGTATAGGTCGTTCATGGCAAATCCCAAGATCAAATCCAGCGCCCAAATCGTGAAAAAGTCAAATGCGACCGCAGGCCGCAAGCCGGCCGTAAAGAACCTTTACTCCAGTGCGGACCTCGAAGAGATCTTCCGTCGTTTCTCCATCCAGCGGCCGGAACCGAAGGGCGAGCTAGAGCACGTCAATCCCTTCACGCTCGTCGTTGCCGTTGCGCTATCGGCACAGGCGACCGATGCGGGCGTCAACAAGGCAACGCGCGCGCTTTTTGCCGTCGCCGATACGCCGCAAAAGATGCTCGATCTCGGCGAAGAGCGCATCCGCGAATACATCAAGACGATCGGCCTCTACCGCAACAAGGCAAAGAACGTCGTGGCGCTCTCGCAGAAGCTGATCACCGATTTCGGTGGCGAGGTGCCCCGCACCCGCGAGGAGTTGGTGACCCTGCCGGGCGTCGGCCGCAAGACCGCCAACGTCGTGCTCTCGATGGCTTTCGGTCAAGCGACAATGGCTGTCGACACCCACATCTTCCGCATTGCCAACCGGCTGCTCCTGGCCCCGGGCAAGACGCCTGATGAGGTCGAGCAGCGACTGATGAAGATCATCCCCGACGAGTATCTCTACCATGCGCACCATTGGCTGATCCTGCACGGGCGCTACTGCTGCAAGGCGCGCAAACCCGAGTGCGAACGCTGCGTCATCGCCGACCTCTGTCGGTCGCCGGAAAAGACCTGGGACATCCCGGCGCCGCTGGTCGAACTGCCTGCGCAGATGATCGGCGCGAACGCCGCTAGCTAGGAACGTTGAATCCGCAGCCCGCTTTCCCGTCGCGAAATCAGCTTGTGCAGATGCACCATCATCCCGGCTGCGAACAGCGGTGTCAGCAGATTGAGCAATGGGATGGCCAGAAAGGCCGCGATTACGAGGCCGGCGAGGAAAACCGTAAAGGCGTGCTTGACGCGAAACTCCCGCGCCTCGTCCGGCGAGCGGAAGCGCATGGCGGCGAACTCGAAAAATTCCCGGCCGAGCAGATAACCGTTCACCAGAAAGAAGGCGATCAAATTGACGCCGGGGATGAACAACAGAAACAGCGCCACGATATTGCCGACGATGACGACACCGAGAAACCGCACGGAGCTTTTCATCGCCGCACCGAGCGGCATCGCCGTTCCGGGGACATCATCGGGGTAATCACGTTTCTCCACGACATCCGCGACATCGTCGAGAAAGAGGCCGGCAATCAGGGCCGTGATCGGCGATATCAGCAACGCCATTGCAAGCGCCAGCGCAATGCCGGCAAAAATGGCCAGAAAGAGCGTTAGCCAACCGGTCCAATCCGCACTGGCCGGCATGAAGCCTTGCAGCCATGGCAAGGCGAACGAATTGAATGCGCCGCGCAAGGCGAGCCAAAGTGCGGCAAGCGCCAGTAATGTCAGGCCGAGAACCTTCCAGAAAACCTTGCGCGTCTCAGGTGCAAAGAGATTTTCAAAAGCAAGGCGGGCAGCAAGGACGATCATTCGGTCGAGCTCTCATGGCGGATAATCCGACACCTAGGGAGCCATCGCCCTGATATCAATATCCACAAAGACATGCGAGTATGCTCAATTAAAAAATTGCATCATTGTAATAAAGTCTAGGCTAATATATTTTATACGCCTTGCTGCTAACAACAATCAAAACAACAACGGCGGCCTTGTGGGATCTACGTACCGGATTGTTCCACCAATTGGTGCACTCGAACATCAGAAGGACCGTCAGAGGGGCGCAAAATTGGAAGACCTTGGCCAGAAACTCAGGGAATATATTAAGGTTGGCACGCCAGCCGAGCGACGTATTGCAAAGTATTTCTCGGAACATCTGAATGAATTGCCGTTCGAGACCGCCTCCTCCGTTGCCGACAGGCTGGAGTTGAGCCCTATGACGGTGGGACGCTTCCTGCGATCCCTCGGCTACCACGGTCTGGACGGCATCAAGGTGCACCTGAAGGAAAACGCGCCTCCCGCCACGTTGCAACTGTCTAACATTCTGGAGCAGTTGCAGAAGGATGCCGTCGAGAGCCGCCCCTTGGCCGCCCAGATCGTCGAGCAGGTGGAAATGCTCCAGCACATCTACAATCTCGCCAATCAACCGCAATGGCACGAGGCAGTTTCGACGATCCTGTCCTCCGCCAATGTGTTCATCACCGCCCATCCCGGCCTGGCAGGGCTCGGGCGCCATTTCTGCGACCGGCTGACGCTCGCACGCGATCACGTCCTCTTCCTCGATGGAGCCAATGGCAGCTACATCCAGATGTTTGGCGCACAATCGGAAAACAACCTCACCATCATCATCGATTCACCGCGCTTCGTCGCTTCGCGGTTATTGGCGCGAACGGCCCGTCGCGCCGGACACAAGGTTCTGCTCGCAACCGGCCAATTTACGGAATGGGCGCATGAATTCGCCAATATCACGCTGTCCTTGCCGCCTCAGCGCGCCAATAGCGATGATAGCCTCTCGGGCATGATGGCGCTGCTGGAGCTGGTCTCGATGGCCGTCAGGCAGGCGGGCGGCGAGACAGCGGAGAGCAGGATACGCCGGATCGAAGAATTACAGGCGATGTTTGCCCCTGCACCGCTCAGATAGGCGATGCAAAACAAACATCTATTCCATGGCATCCAATTCAGCCCGATGTCGATACATGGCCAGAAAGCGCCGATAGTCACGATCGTAGAGTGCCTTCCTGCCCGCGTCCGGTAGCCGCTCGAGGCCGCCTGGATACATCGCCGCACCGGCAGCGCCCAGGCTTTCATGGATGCCGCAGGAGACGGAAGCGGCAATGGCCGTGCCGAGCAGCACCGTTTCGTTCATCTTCGGCATCACCACCTTGCAGCCGGTGACATCGGAATAGAGCTCCATCAGCACGGAATTCTTCACATGGCCGCCGGCAACGTGCAGCGTGTCAGGCACGTAGCCATAATCCCGCATCCGCTCCAGGATATGACGGATGCCGAGCGCAATGCCGACACTGGTGCGCCAGTAGAGCCGGCAGAGCCCGTCGAAGGATGCGTCCAGCGTCATGCCACTGATGACACCGAGGGCGTGCGGATCTGCAAGCGGCGAGCGGTTACCGTGAAAGTCAGGCAGCACATGGATACGCCCGCCGAGAGTATCACCCTCGGCAAGCCTGAGCTCCGCGATCCGCCGGACGATGCGGTCATGCAGCGCCGCCGTCGGAGGGCCGCCGGCCGCATGCATGCTGACGATATGGTCGATAAGTGCCCCCGTGGCCGATTGTCCCGCCTCGACAAGCCACATGCCCGGGAACACGGCTTCAAAATAAGGACCCCACATGCCGGTGCTACGCTTGCGCTCGCGCGCAAAGGAAACAACGCAGCTCGATGTTCCCGCGATCAGTGCCAGCTGATGCTCCAGCGCGGCGGCATCACCGGCATGGCCGGCAAGCGCACCCAGCGCGCCGGCATAGGCATCGATCATGCCCGCACCGACATGACAGGCCGGGTCGAGACCAAGCGCGTCAGCGGCTTCGGCCGTCAGCGTACCGATGCTCGTCCCGACCGCGGCACTTTCCTCGGGAAGATCGCCGCGCTCGCGCAGATCGCCGAGCCCGATCACGTTGAGAAAATCGGCCTGCCAGCCCGGATCGCGATGCGCGAGATAGTTCCATTTCGCCACCAGCGTCGAGCGCGACCGGGCCACCGAACCAGTCGCCTTCCAGGTCATGAAATCGGCGAGGTCGAAGAAGTAGCCTGCTTTTGCCCAGCTTTCCGGCAGGTTTTCCTTCAGCCACATCAGCTTCGGCATTTCCATTTCAGGCGACATGAACTCGCCGGAATAATGGAGAACCTCATGCGCGGTCGCGGTGCAATAGTCGGCCTCGGCAAGCGCCCGATGATCGAGCCAGACGATGGTATCGAACCAGCTTTCTCCGCTGGTGGAGACCGTCAGCTGTCTCCCTTCCCTATCGCGCACGACCAGCGAACAGGTGGCATCGAAGCCGATGGCGCCGATTGCGGAAGCATCGACGCCGGAGGCCTTCACGGCTGCACGGACGGCGGTGCAGACGGCAGTCCAAATATCTTCGGAATCATGCTCGGCGTGGTTTTCACGCGGGCGATGCATCAAGATCGGATGTTCGCTTTTTGCCAGCAGTGAGCCGCCTGCCGTGAAGACACCGGCGCGCGCGCTGCCTGTGCCGATATCGACCGCAACCACGTGATCACGCATTCAAAGGAGGTCCCGACTACTTATCTCTTGTTGCGGACAAGTTGTAGCAATTCCGGCATCGCGTCAAACACGACTTCCGGCGAAAGCTGCTCCAGCTCCGCCCGGTAGCTTGGCGAATGCGCATGCGAACCGCCAGTGAAGGCGAAGACCGTCATACCGGCGGCGCGCGCCGCCGTGATCCCGGCCGGACTGTCTTCGATGACGATGCAATCCTTGGGCGACACACCCATTTTTTCGGCGGCATAGAGGAAAAGATCCGGCGCCGGCTTGCCGCGCTTGACCATGCTGGCGCTGAAGATATTCGGCTCCAGTCTGTCGAGAAGGCCGGTCACGCCGAGCGAAAGGCGGATACGCTCCAGCTGGCTCGAGGAAGCGACGCAGCGCGGAAGCGAAAGCGCATCCAGCGTCGCGCCGATGCCATCGATCGGTTTCAGCTCGTGCTTGAAGCGCTCGTAAAGATTATTACGAACCCGATCCAGGAATGGCTGATCGATGAAGACATCGAATTCCGTCTGCATCGTGTCGACGAGCGTTGCCAGGCTCTTGCCGAGGAACCGGCTGTAGACATCCTCCTCGGTCATTTCAACGCCGATATCGTGCATTGCCTGGATGAGCACGCTGACCGACAGCGGTTCGCTGTCCACAAGCACACCGTCGCAATCGAAGATTACGAGCCCCTTCTCCGCATCGGTCATCTCAAATCCAACCTGAACTTTGTTGCCGTCACGACAGTACGATGTACCGGCATCACAATGGAAAACGGCCGAAACAGGAGAATTCCGGCCGTTTGAAAGTTATTCCGCGAGTTTGTTGTCCAAGTATAGCCGCAGGGTGACGCGGGTACCCTTTTCCCACAGCGTTTTCAGTGCATGCGCAAAGCGCTTGCGGAAGAGATCGGACTTGGCGACGTCGCCGAAAATATCGTCGAAGACCAGAAAGGCGTTCGGATCGTCCTTTGCCTTGAGCGCCGCTTCATGCAGCCGATCGGCGCTGGCGTCATTGAAGACGATATCCTTGCCGCTGTCGCTCTTGCCGGCGAAATAACGGCACCAGAGTGCGGAAACGAGCGCGAGGCCGACGATATCCTCGCCACGGCGGAGGCGATCGGCCGTGGACGGCAGGATGAACTTCGGTTGACGGTTCGAGCCGTCCTGCGCCAGGCGCGGAATGGTGTCGGCGATCTTCGGATTGGCGAAGCGCCGTTCAATCAGCTTGAAGTAGTCGGCAAGCACCGTGTTCGGCACCGGCGGGATCACGGGAATGATCTCGTCATTTTCAAGCTTGGCGAGGAAGGCACGGATCAGCGGCTCTTCCATGGCCTCATGCACGAAATGGATATCCATCAGCGCCGCCGGATAGGCAATCGCCGCATGGCCGCCGTTGAGGATGCGGATCTTCATGTGCTCATAGGGGGTGACATCGGGAACGAAGGTCACGCCGGCTTTTTCCAGCGGCGGCCGACCGGCAGGAAAGTTGTCTTCCAACACCCACTGCTTGAACTCTTCGCAATAGACCGGCCAGTTGTCCTCGATGTCGAAGACTTGCTTCAGCAGATCGATCTCGCGCGTACCCGTTGCAGGCGTAATGCGATCGACCATGCCGTTCGGGAAGGCGACGTTTGCTGCGATCCAGTCGGCAAAGGCCGGATCGGACAGCCGTGCCGTGCCGACGACGGCGGCTTTGGTGACGCCGCCATTGTGGGGAATGTTGTCGCAAGACATGACGGTGAAGGGTGGCACGCCGGCGGCGCGGCGCGCCTTTAGGCCGGCCACGACTAGGCCGAACACCGTCTTCGGCGCATCCGGGTTCTGTCCGTCAGCTGATATCGCCGGATGAGCAGGATTGAACTTGCCGGAGGCATCGATGAAATAGCCGCCCTCGGTGATCGTCATGGAAACGATGCGGATCGTCGGATCAGCGAGCTTCGCAATGATGGCCTTGGCATCGCCAACCGGCAGAATGTCGATCATAGGCGCCGTCACGCGGGCAGCGGTGCGATTATTGTCCTGCTCGACCACCGTCGTCAGGAAGTCCTGCGCGGCAAGCTTTTCCCGCATCGCCGCATCCGAAGGCAGCACGCCTGCACCGATGATTGCCCAGTCATGGGCCTCCCCGGCATTGAAGAGATCGTCGAGATAAACAGCCTGGTGGGCGCGATGGAAATTACCGACGCCAAAGTGCACGATGCCAGCCGAAAGCGACTTCGGATCGTAGGCGGGAATAGCAGCCTTTGCAGCCGCCTCCTGGAGAGTTGCGAGCGATAATTTGCACGTCATGTCTCTGGTCCTTCTGAAAGGTCTGGCTCCGGGCGTCCCGGGAAAACGGCGCCGGCCGCTATGCTTGTCCGCCTGCGGAGGTCGATGCATACGAAGCGGGGGAAATGCGTTGGCCGCGCGCGTCGATCGCGCACGGCCTTGGCTTTTTACTCAGATCGACAACCCCTGGGCGTTGAAGCGGTGAATATGCTGCTTGTCGGGCGTCAGGTAGACGGTATCGCCAGCCCTTGCCGGGAAGTCGCCCGAACCACGCGCCGTCACCGTGCCGATTCCATCGACATCAATATGCAGGAAGGTGTCGGAGCCCAGATGCTCCGCAACCAGCACCTTGCCCTGCCAGTCACCGGAGGTGGTCGACAGCAGCACATGCTCCGGCCGCACGCCGATCGTGTCGCCACCAAGGCTCTGGGCATAAGCACCTTTGACGAAGTTCATTTTCGGCGAACCGATGAAACCGGCTACGAAGAGATTGCGCGGAGAGCGATAAAGCTCCAGCGGCGACCCCACCTGCTCGATATTGCCACGGTTGAGCACGACGATCTTGTCGGCCATGGTCATGGCTTCGACCTGGTCATGCGTCACATAGACCATGGTCGTTTTCAGCTGCTGATGCAGCTCGCTGATTTCGAGGCGCATGTTGACGCGCAACGCCGCATCGAGGTTCGACAAGGGTTCGTCGAACAGGAAGGCTGCCGGCTGGCGAACGATCGCGCGACCAATGGCGACGCGCTGGCGCTGACCGCCGGAGAGCTGGCGCGGCTTGCGCTCCAGATAATCGGTCAGGTTCAGGACACGCGCGGCATCCGCAACCTTCTTGTCGATCTCCGCCTGCGGCATGTTGGCCATCTTCAATGGAAAGGCGATGTTCTTGCGCACGCTCATATGCGGATAGAGCGCATAGGATTGGAACACCATGGCAAGGCCGCGCTCAGACGGCTTGAGATTGGTGCCGTCCTTGCCGTCGATAAGGATCTGTCCGCCGGAGACGTCCTCAAGACCGGCGATCAGTCGCAGCAAAGTCGACTTGCCACAGCCAGACGGGCCGACGAACACGACGAACTCGCCATTATCAATCTCAAGATCGATGGAAGGGATGACCTTGGCTTCGCCGAAGACCTTGGACACTTTTTTGAGAACAATGCTACCCATGTTTCTCTTCCTTACTTAACCGCGCCGAAGGTCAGGCCGCGAACGAGTTGTTTCTGGCTGAACCAGCCGAGGATCAGGATCGGAGCGATGGCCATGGTCGATGCCGCCGAGAGCTTGGCGTAGAACAGGCCCTCCGGGCTGGAATAGGAGGCGATGAAGGTGCTGAGCGGTGCGGCGTCGACAGCCGACAGGTTCAGCGTCCAGAAGGCCTCGTTCCAGGCGAGGATGATGTTGAGCAGCATCGTCGAAGCAAGACCGGGGATCGCCATCGGCGTCAGAACGTAGATGATCTCCTTGGCGAGCGTCGCCCCGTCCATGCGGGCTGCTTCGAGGATCTCGCCGGGGATCTCCTTGAAGTAGGTATAGAGCATCCAGACGATGATCGGCAGGTTGATGAGCATCAGCACGACGACCATGCCGAGCCGGCTGGCGAATTGATTGTTCAGAAGGCCGAAGCTCTGGAACAGCAGATAGATCGGAATGAAGGCGCCGACAGGCGGCATCATCTTCGTGGAGAGCATCCACATCAGCACGTCCTTGGTCCGCTTGGTCGGCGAAAAAGCCATGGCCCAGGCGGCGGGAACGGCGACAAGCAACCCGAGGATCGTGGAGCCGAAAGCGATGATGACAGAATTGCCGAAGTGGAGGAAGTAATCCGAGCGCGCCTGCACCTCGAAATAGTTCTCCAGCGTCCAGTGGAAGAAGAGGAACTGCGGCGGCGAGGCGATCGCATCGCCTTCCGTTTTGAAGCTCGTCAGGATCGTCCACAGGATCGGGAAGAAGATGAGGATCGCCACGATCCAGGCGGCGATCGATACGACGATCTTGCGTTGTGTGGTGACTTTGCGTGCCATCTCAAGCCTCCAGATTCTTGCCGACTGCGCGCATCAGGAAAATCGCGACGATATTGGCGAGGATGACGGCGATGATGCCACCTGCCGATGCGCCGCCGACGTCCTGCGACAGAACGATCTGCGAATAGACGAGATAAGTGAGGTTCGTGGTTGCCGTGCCCGGTCCGCCATTGGTGGTGACGAGGATCTCGGCAAAAGCGGAGAGCAGGAAGATCGTTTCGATCAGAATGACCACCGTGATGGCACGCGCCAGATGCGGCAGCGTGATGTAGATGAATTTCGAAACCGGTCCGGCGCCATCCATCTCTGCGGCTTCCTTCTGCTCTTCATCCAGCGACTGCAGAGCGGTCAGCAAGATGAGGGTTGCGAAGGGCAGCCATTGCCAGGCGACGATGATGATGATCGACAGAAGCGGAACCGTCTCCAGCCAGGTCAGCGGATCGAGCCCGAAAAGACGGAAGAGATGTGCCAGAAGCCCGTTCACCGGGTTCATGAACATATGCTTCCAGATAAGGGCGGCGACCGTCGGCATCACGAAGAAGGGCGCAAGCACCAGCATGCGCACGATGCCCTGGCCGAAGATCGGCTGATCAAGAAGGAGCGCCAGCGCGATGCCGCCGACCACGGTGATCACCAACGCACCGCCGACAAGCAGCAGCGTCACGATCAAGGAGCTTAGGAAGGCAGGGTCGGTGACGAAGTATTCGTAGTTGAGAAACCCGAGGAAATCATGCGAGCCGGGATTGAGCAGATTGTAGTTCAGCGTCGAAAAATAGATCGTCATCACAAGCGGGACGATCATCCACGCGAAGAGTAGCAGAACCGAAGGCGCCATCATCAGGCGCGCGGTAGAACGGGTGTGCAACGTTGCCATGGCAAATACCGACCTATCTTTAATCAGGAAGGGGTGGCTGCGGACCGGCGGAAACAAAAAGGGCCGCCAAGGGCAATTCGGGCGCTCGGCGGCCTAGGGGAAAGCAGCACTCGAGAGGTGTGCTGCCTTCCATCGTTTCGGAGGCCCTTACTTCGGGTAGCCGGCCTTCTTCATTTCGCGTTCCGTCAGCTGCTGGGCAGCCTTCAGAGCCTGGTCGACGGAGATCTGGCCGGCAAGGGCGGCCGAGAACTGCTGGCCGACAGCCGTGCCGATACCCTGGAACTCAGGAATAGCGACGAACTGAACGCCGACATAGGGAACCGGCTTGACGGTCGGATGCGTCGGATCAGCAGAGTTGATCGAGTCGAGCGTCATCTTGGCGAAGGGGGCTGCCTTCTGGTAGTCCGCATTCGCGTAGAGCGAGGTACGGGTGCCGGGAGGTGCGTTCAGCCAGCCTTCCTTCTGAGCGACAAGGTTGGTGTATTCCTTGCTGGTTGCCCAGGAGATGAACTTTTCCGCAGCTTCGGTCTTCTTCGAGGAAGCGGGGATGGCGAGGTTCCATGCCCAGAGCCAGTTGCCGCGCTTGCCGAGGCCCTTGTCCGGAGCCAGAGCGAAGCCGACCTTGTCGGCAACCTTGGATTCCTTCGGATCGGAGACGAAAGAAGCGGCAACCGTCGCGTCGATCCACATCCCGCACTTGCCGGATTGGAACAGGGCCAGGTTTTCGTTGAACCCGTTGGAAGAAGCACCCGGAGGGCCTGCGTCCTTCATCAGCTTGACGTAGAAGTCGAGTGTCGCCTTCCATTCCGGCTGGTCGAACTGTGCCTTCCACTTCTCGTCGAACCAGCGGGCGCCGAACGAATTCGACATCGCCGTCAGGAACGCCATGTTCTCGCCCCAGCCGGCCTTGCCGCGAAGGCAGATGCCGTAGACTTCATGGTCCTTGTCGGTGATCTTGCGGGCGGCATCGGCAACGAAGTCCCAGGTCGGCGCGTCCGGCATCTTCAGGCCGGCCTTGTCGAACAGATCCTTGCGGTACATCACCATCGAGCTTTCGCCGTAGAACGGTGCCGCATAAAGCTTGCCGCCGGTGGTCAGACCGCTGCGAATGGCCGGGAGAAGGTCATTCACGTCATAGTCCTTGTCGGCGGAAAGCTTGTCGAGCGATGCGAGCCAGCCAAGCTTGCTCCAGATCGGCACTTCGTAGGTGCCGATGGTCAGCACGTCGTACTGGCCGGCCTTGGTGGCGATGTCGGTCGTGACCTTCTGGCGCAGGACGTTTTCTTCAAGCGTAACCCATTGCAGGTCGATACCGGGGTTCTTGGCTTTGAAGTCGTCCGTAAGCTTCTGCATACGGACCATGTCGCCGTTGTTGACGGTTGCGATCGTGAGAGTTTCGGCAGAGGCTAGGCCAGCAAACATCAGCGCCGAGCAGGCGCTCAGCAATAAAGTCTTCAATTTCATATCTTCCTCCCCAGAAGATTAAAAATGAGCATTCGCTTTGCTCGTGAGCAATTACTCACTCCTTGCGACAAAATGTCAATGCGAATTCGTTGCTGCATTGCCGAGCAAGCAGCCTATCATTTTGTTTTTATGGACTAAATTTTTTGCTCAATCCTTGAGCAAAAACTCGGCAACTGCCTCGTCGGTGATCAAACCATTGATTTGGCGGCCGATGACGGCAGCCTTGATCGCCTCGAACTTGCGTTTTCCCTTGGCGATTCCGATGACGGCAGAGGTGTCGCGCGAGGGGATCGGCGCACTTGCCACGCGCTCGTTGACATCGTCGGGCATCAGTTTGCCCTCGCCATCGAAGACCCAGCCACAGATCTCGCCGGCGGCGCCGCGCTGCATCAGGGCGAGCATTTCGTCTTTCTCGAGAAATCCGTCGAGACAGAGCGGGGCTTCGATGCCCATTTCGCCGATGCCGACAAAGGTGACGTCGGCCTGCGCGCTGATATCGAGCGTCGAGCGCACGAGTGCCTGCGCATGCAGCAGCTCGCGTTCCTCCGCGGACGACACCAGCACTGGCAGCGGCATGGGAAAATGCCGCGCCTTGACGACGTCTGCCATGCTGAAGATGACATTGTAGTAGGCGGCCGAACCATCCGGCCCGATATTGCCGGTCAGCGACACCACCCGATGCTGCAGACACTCGATCGCCGGCAACTGGTCGACCGCAGCCTTCAGCGTGCGCCCCGTACCGATCGCCACCACGATCGGATCGCCGCGTCTCAACCAGCGCTCGATTTCCGCCGCTCCAGCCTCAGCGATGCCGACCGTCGACGATGCACCGTCCGGATCGCTCGGCACCACGTCGACATGCTTGAGATCGAATTTCCGTTTCAGCGCTGCAGCATATTCCAGACAGGCCGCGATTGGATGATCGAGCCGAACCTTGATCAGCCGCTCGGCAACGGCGAGCGACACCAGCCGCTGCGCCGACTGACGAGAAATTCCCATTGCAGCTGCGATCTCGTCCTGCGTCCGCCCGGCGACATAGTAGAGCCAACCGGCGCGCGCCGCATCATCGAGCCGCCCTTGGGAATCCAGCTTCTTCGCCATCACATTCCTTTATCGAAACAGCGCTTTTCTCCGATGATCGGATCACGCATTTTCCGGCGGGATGACGCCCTTGGTCAAGGTGAAACAACCGTAGAAGCGGCGCTCGCCCGTCTGGATGATGCAATAGGCATCCTTGGCGCGCTCGTAAAAAGCGAAGCGTTCGACCGGCGACAACGGCCAATGCTTGCCTTCGGCCTTGTCGATCGCAGCCTGAACCTCGCGCTGAACCTGCGGCACCTCACCCGGCGCACCAACAACTTCCATGCGCGTCGCCGCGTCGTCGATGAAGGTATCGAGAGGCATCAGCGACAAGATCGCGGCAACTGCGTCGGCCGCCGGCACGTTGTCGATGCGCAGCAGCTCGCCCAGAACCGTCTGGCTCGCAATGGCCTCGGCAGGGAAATTCGTGTCGACAACGACGAGCATGTCGCCATGCCCCATCGATTTCAGCGCGTAAAGCACATCCGCATTCAACAGCGGCGAAATTCCCTTCAGCATGACCGAACAACCTCCAATGGCTTGCTGCGGCAATCCACTGGCCGCTTCGTTCCGGAGGCAAAGAAGTAACCACGGCGTTCCTGTCTGTCCATAGGCGCCGGGAACGTTTTCGGCAAAGGTGCGCCCCCTTGAAGAGCATATCTCCACATGGCCTATTTTGGCCGTTATTGACCCGATAGGTTCGTCGGCATTAACTGAAGCGCAGTCAACGGTTGAGAGGGCTAAGGTGCGGATTCTTCTTGTGGAAGACGATGATACGATCGGCAGCGCCGTTCGCGACCATATTGCGGCAAGCGCTCATGCCGTCGACTGGGTGAAAAACCTGGCCGACGCCGATGAAGTGACCAGTGCCGTCAATTACGGTCTTGTCCTTTTGGACCTGCAGCTCCCGGACGGCAGCGGCATCGAGTTTCTGAAGCGCCTGCGCCGCAAGCCCGACGAAACTCCGGTCATCATCCTGACGGCGCGCGACCAGATCTCCGATCGTATCGAGGGCCTGAACAGTGGCGCTGACGATTACCTCGTAAAGCCCTTCAATCTTGGCGAGCTCAGCGCCCGTATCCTGGCGGTTGCCCGTCGCTACATCGGTAGCCCGCAGCCGACCGTCCGCTTTGCCGACCTTGAGATCGATCAGCCCCAACGGCTGGTCCGGCTCGAGGGCAAGAACATCATCCTGACAGGCCGTGAATGGGCCGTGCTGGATCTGCTGGTCGCACGACCGGGCGCTATCGTCTCGAAAGACAAGATCGAAGAGGCGCTCTATGCCTTCGGTTCCGAAATCGAGAGCAACACGGTCGAAGTCTATGTCAGCCGCCTCAGAAAGAAGATCGGCAAGGACCGTATCCGCACGGCCCGAGGCGTAGGCTACAGCCTGGGTGACAGATGACGGAACACAAGGAGCCGAGCCGCGCAAGCATCACCTGGCGCCTGATCGCCGCGCTCACGGGCACCGTCGTGCTTTTCTGGCTGATCGCGGTCGGCATCGGTGTCTATGTCGTCAACAAGGAATTGTCCGAGACTTTCGATGGCGCGCTACAGGAAACCGCAGAGCGATTGCTACCCCTGGTGCTCGACGACCTGGCCAATCGCGACCATTCGGGCGATCCCCAAAGCCTCGAACAGCTCAATAAGGGGCTGAACCGCGAATATCTGACCTATCAGGTGCTCGACGCCAACGGCAAGGTGATCCTCCACTCGCACGATGCCCCGCCGACAGCCTACGAAGTGCCGCTGGAAATCGGCTTCCACAATACGCCGCGGTACCGCATCTACACGGAATCGTCGGCCGACGGCACGATCTTCCTGCACGTCGCCGACGCCTTCAAGAACCGGCGCGAAGCATCCCGTGAAAGCGGCGTCGCGCTGCTGTGGCCACTGCTGGCCCTCATCCCCGCCAGCATTGTCGCCATCGGCCTCGTCGTCGGCCGCTCGCTGCGCCCGATCGATCGCCTGCGATCGCAGATCGCCACCAAGGACGGCGGCAACATGATGCCGTTGGACAGCGAAACCCTGCCGCGCGAATTGCAGCCGATCGCTCGTTCCGTCAATCTGCTGCTCGATCGCCTCAGGCTCGCCCTCGAAGCGGAACGAGAATTCTCCGCCAACAGCGCGCATGAATTGCGCACACCGATTGCGGGCGCCCTCGCGCAAACCCAGCGCCTGCTCGCGGAACTGCCGCCCGGGCAGTCGACCGAACGTGCCGCCCGCATCGAAACGTCGCTTTCCAATCTCGGCCGCCTGGCCGAAAAGCTGCTGCAGCTGTCCCGCGCCCAGGCAGGCATCGGCGCCGGCGAAAAACCGATCGATCTGATCGACGTCATCGAAACCGTAATCGGCGACTACGATCGCGATACCGGCACCGCCGGCCGCGTCCTGCTGGAAGACGACACCAAGGAAAGACTGATCCGAAACATCGATATCGATGCCTTCGCAATCGTCATGCGCAACCTGATCGAGAACGCCTTGATCCATGGGCCGGTGGACGACGAAGTGACTGTCCGCGTCGATGACAGCACCGTCCGGGTCGTCAACGGCGGCACCGTGCTTTCGCAGGAGGAACTCGCCGGCCTGAAGAAGCGCTTCTGGCGCGGCAAGACGAAAGCTGCCGGTTCCGGCCTTGGACTTTCCATCGTCGAGCGCATCGTCAATCAGATCGGCGGGCGCGTCGATCTCCTCTCGCCCGCCACGGGAAGACCGGACGGCTTCGAAGCAAGGATCACGCTGCCGCGCGGTTGATGGCCGCATGGCGCCAGAAGGAATAGCCTTGCAAAGACCGGCAAAGGGTGCGAGCAAGTGCCGCATGTTTCTTGCAGGTCTGTATTCATGATCGTTTCCTTCGACATCGGCGGCAGCGCCATCAAGGGCGGAATCGCCCGCTCCATGACCGACATCCTGCCGCTGGCGCGGCGCCCTACCCCAAAGCATGATTTTTCCGAGTTCGTCGCAGCCTTGCGCGGTGTCATCGCCGAAGCGGGTGAGAAACCGGCATGCCTCTCCTTCTCCATCGCCGGGGTCGTCGATCCCGACACGCAGGCGCTGACCTGCGCCAACATACCCTGCATCCATGGTCGGCACCTTGCAGCCGATCTGGAAGCCGAACTCGGCTACCCCGTACTGATCGCCAATGATGCGGATTGCTTCGCCATGGCCGAGGCCATGTCGGGTGCGGGCCGAGGCCATCGCATTGTCTTCGGCGCCATTCTCGGCACCGGCGTCGGCGGCGGCCTGGTAGCGGATGGCCGCCTCGTCAACGCCGCCGGCGGTTTTGCCGGCGAATGGGGTCATGGTCCCATCATCGCGTCCTTTGCCGGCAATCCGCCGGCCGCCATCCCCGCCTATCCTTGCGGCTGCGGCCAGAAGAGCTGCGTCGACACCGTCGGCGGCGCCCGTGGCATCGAACGCGTGCACAAGACGCTGCATGGTGTCGAATTGTCGAGCGAAGAAATCATCGATCAATGGCTGAAGGACGATGCTGAGGCGCAACGCACCATCGACGTCATGATCGATCTGGTTGCCTCGCCGCTGGCTCTGACGATCAATATAACCGGCGCCACCATTGTTCCGGTCGGCGGCGGCCTGTCCAATGTCGAACCGCTCCTGGCGCGGCTGGACGAAGCGGTGCGCGACCGCACCCTGCGCAAGTTCGGCCGGCCGCTGGTCGTTCCCAGCCAGTGCAAGCTCGAACCGGGACTGATCGGCGCCGCCCTGCTGGGACTGCAATATATCGGAGAACACGACCATGCTGCTTGAGATCTGCGTCGATGATATCTCCGGCCTCAAGACCGCCATTACCGGCGGCGCAGATCGCATCGAGCTGTGCAGCGCGCTCTCTGTCGGCGGCCTCACGCCGAGCGCCGGGCTGATCGCCGCGGCGGCAGACCTGCCTGTCCCCTCTTATGCCATGATCCGCCCCCGCGCCGGCAGCTTCATATATTCGGCCGATGAGCTCGACGTCATGAAGCGCGATATCGACGCATGCCGTAACGCCGGCCTGCCGGGGGTGGTATTCGGCGCCTCGTTGCCCGACGGGCGCCTCGATTTCGACACGCTCTCCGCACTGGTGGCGCATTCAGGCACTCTTGGCAAAACGTTGCATCGGGCATTCGATCTGGTTCCGGATATCGGAGAGGCGGTCGAAATGGCCGTCTCCCTCGGTTTCGAGCGCATCCTGACTTCAGGCTGTGCAAAGACGGGAGCAGAAGGCGTTGACGTGCTGGAGCGGGCAATTGCTCTCGCTGCCGGCCGTATCTCCATCATGCCGGGCGCGGGCGTCTCGCTGGCGACGGTCGGCCAATTGTGGCCGCGACTTCAGATCGGCGAAATCCACTCCTCCGGTGCGGTGACCGTGATGGAGAACGACAAGCGCCTGCTCGATCTTGGATTCTCGACACCATCGTCCCGTCACACCGATGCGGCGACCGTGAAGGCACTGAAAGCCTACTTCGCCTAGTGCGGTTCAGCTCTTCCCGGAATCTCGTCGCTGCTGCATGCTGTTGTCTCGTTGCAATTCCGGACGGAAAACCGCTGCGTGCTTTTCCTATCGCTGCTCGCAGCAACATCATGAATTGACAAAGAAACATTAGAATGATCAATCGTTCATAAACGCATATGCTGTAGGCATGGGCGAGCTGCGCAACATGCGGTCGTTGCAGCAAGGCAGGTTTCCTCGGGAGTAGCTGTAGATCTCGATCATGTCGGTGGCGCCACCTCGCAAGAAAAGCTGGGCTGTGTTCTGGATTGCGGCTGTTGTCATCGGCTCGATCATTCTCGCGACCGCATTGCTTGCCAACGACATGCGAAATCTGAGAGCGCTGGATCGCCGTTATCATCTCGATCTGTTCCCCGTATCGGAACAGCAGACCGCACCTCCGCCGACACAGAGTGCCGAGAGCAAGCCTCCCCCGCCCTCAGCCGCAACCTCTTCCAACAGCATGGCCGGCAACCACACCGCCGCACCGGAAAGCCCTCCTGTGCATAGCGCCAGCGCCCCGGCTAAGGCGGTGGTTGCGAAATCCCCCCCGCGCAAGACCTCGCACCTGTTCGATGAGCCTGTCGACGCGCTGCGCAGCGCCTTCGTGCGAAGCTGGAGAATATCCGGCGAGAAGCTTTGCTCGGATCTGGTGACATTTGGCCTGTCCGTGGGCCAATGGCGGTCGAGCGAACTGGGCGCCGGCACCTCGGAATGCAGCTATGCCGTCCAGAAAGGCGCCTACGGCGACGCCAAGGCCGCATCCTTCTTCATCATTGCCCGCGGCAAGCCGACCGGCGAACTCGATACCATTCGCATCAAGGTCATCATGCCCGACAATGACGACGGCAAGGCCATAGCCAGCACCTTTGTCGACACCGTGGTGCTGCTGCTCAACGAAACGCGCTGGCTGGACTTTCAAACCGCGCTCGATGCGATCGGCACGCTGCAGGACGTGACGCTGCAGGCATTCGGCGCCAAGCTCAGTTTCTTCAAGGAATTCCAGAGCAACAATAGCTTCAATCTTCAGCTGGAGCTGCGAAGAACATCGCCGGAACAGATCCGAACCGCCATCGTTTTCGACAAGGCGCGCTGGACGCTGCAGTCTCCCGCCACGACGAATTAAGATATGTTGCGTAAAAGAACATGCCGGTCTCGCGACAATGACCGTTGCAAGATCAAGAGCTTAACGCGCGCCGAGCACATCTGAGATATCCTGGCGCGCTCCAGGTGAGTAGACAAACCTGGTCTCCGCGAGCCTCTCATGGTTCGGTTTTTGTTGCACTGCGCCATGGATAATGGTCATATCAATAGGAAACGCCTGCCCCCTCAGGCGGTGGAAAGCCATTACATTCCATGGACTCGCCTGATCTCAATTCACAGGGCCAGACTTTCGCGGTCGAACGCAATCCTCGCCTGCGTTACATCATCCCTGCCGTCGTTGCCGTTGCCTTCCTGATGGAGCAGCTGGATTCGACCATTCTCATCACCGCTGTACCGGATATCGCCAAAAGCCTCGCAACGACCCCGGTGCGCATGAACCTGGCGGTAACCACTTATATCCTCACACTTGCCATGTTCATCCCGGTGAGCGGCTGGTTTGCGGACCGGTTTGGGGCACGCCGCATATTCGCGCTTTCCCTCTGCATCTTCACGATCGGCTCGATCCTGTGTGGCCTGGCGACCAGCCTGCCGATGCTGATCGCCACGCGTGCGCTGCAGGGTTTCGGCGGCGCGATGATGACGCCCGTCGGGCGCCTCATCCTCATCCGCAGCTTCCCGCGCAGCCAGCTTGTCACCGCCATGACCTACATGACCCTGCCCGCCGTCATCGGACCGGTCATCGGGCCGGTGCTCGGCGGCTTCCTGACGACATATCTTTCCTGGCGCTGGATATTCTGGGTGAACCTGCCCTTTGGCCTGATCGGCATCTTCATGGCATTGCGTTATGTCGAAGATACCGAGCGCGACAAAACGATCAGGTTCGACTTTCCCGGCTTCGTCATGGTCGGTCTCGGCTGCGTGTTGCTGCAATACGGGATCGAGAATATCGGCCGCCCTACGATTCCGGTTTGGGCAATTTTCGTCGCTCTCACCGCCGCCGGTCTGCTGCTCGCAGGCTTCATCCGCTATGCCAGAACGGCAGAGGCGCCGGCTGTCGACCTCACCCTGTTCCGGCTGCGCACCTTCCGCATCGGCACCTTGGCCGGCGGTGTCTGTCGCGTCGGGTTGAACGGTGTTCCCTTCCTGCTGCCGCTGATGCTGCAGGTCGGTTTTGGCCTGAGCCCGATCGTATCGGGCACACTGACCTTCGTCAGCGCTCTCAGCGCGCTTGTCGTGCGGCCCGTATCGGTGAAACTTCTGAAGCTTTACGGCTTCGACCGAATCCTGACATGGAGCGCTGTCTTCGGCGCAGCCGTCGTCGCCGGTTTCGCGCTGATTACGCCGAGCACGCCGCACTGGGTCATCATCGTCTACGTCTTCGTCTTCGGGTTGGCGCGGGCAGCGCAGTTCATGACCTCCAATACCCTGTCATATTCCGACACGCCGGCAGCCCAGCTCAGCCGTGCGACCAGCCTCGGCGGCGTCCTTCAGCAATTGAGCGTCAGCTTCGGGGTCTCCGTCGCCGCAATGCTGCTTGGCCTGGTCACGCTGGACGGCTCGCCGCTGACGCCGGAAAAATTCCACATGGCATTTCTGCTGATGGCCGTAATCCCGCTGCTCGGCATACCCGGCTTCCTGAAGCTCCAGCCGGAAGACGGCGTGCAGGTGAGCGGCCACCAACGCCGACAGGGACAATCGTCCTAAAGCGCGTCGCGATCTCTAAGATTCGCTTCACGCGCTTTAGTTCTTTGATTTCACGCATGTCGTAGTCGCAAAACCGCTACACACTTTTGCGCGACATGCTCTAGTCAAGCCAGCGTTTATGCCGCAAGTGTGGAAGCGCGTGGATGAACCAGATGATCGCGAAGCACCGTTCCCGAGCGGTCGACCTCCTGCATCAGCACATCATAGCTCCAGAGGTCGGCCAAGTGCTGCAACACGCGCTTGGCGTCCATATCCTCAAGCAGCGTACCATTGAGCACCGTATGCCTGAGCAGGAGCTTTCTGTCGCCGGCAAGGTCGACATCGACGATCTCGATATGCGGATCGATCCAGCCGACGTCATATTGCCGCGCCAGCTCCCGGCGGATGCGCCGATAGCCGCGCTCGTCATGGATTGCCGCCACCTTCAGCCCCTCTTCTTCCTCCGGATCGTCGGTGAGCTGGAACATCCGCATCTTGCGCATCAGATGCGGGCTGAGGAATTGTGAGACGAAGCTCTCGTCGCGATAATTCGCCCAGAGATCGCGCAGCACCGCCATGGCGTCGCCGGTGCCGGCAATCTCCGGAAACCACTGGCGGTCCTCATCCCTAGGCTTCGTCACGATGCGCTCGATATCCTGCATCATGGCAAAACCGATGGCATAGGGATTGAGGCCGGAATAGCGCTGATCGTTGAAGGTCGGCTGGAAAACCACGTTGGTATGCGATTTCAAAAATTCCAGAAAATCGCCGTCGCTGATGCCGCCAAGCTCATGCAGCCGCGTCATGATGCGATAGTGCACATAGGTCGCCGTGCCCTCGTTCATCACCTTGGTCTGGCTCTGCGGATAGAAATACTGAGCGACATGCCGCACGATGCGCAGGATTTCGCGCTGCCAGGGCTTCAGCCGCGGCGCCATTTTTTCCAGGAAATAGAGGATGTTTTCTTGTGGCAGACCCGCAAGCGAACGCCGGCGCTCCAGATCGAGATCGGGCGCTTTTTTGCCTGCCCCGACCGGAATGGTGCGCCAGAGGTCGTTGAAAATCTTCTCGTCGTACTCGCGCCGCTCGCGCTCGCGCTTTTCCTCGTCGCGCAGGTCCGGCGTCTTCTTGCCGGCATAGCGGTGGACGCCGTGCGACATCAGTGCATGGGCCGCATCCAGCGTCCGCTCCACGGCTGCATGGCCGTAGCGCTCCTCGCAGCGTGCGATATAGCTCTTGGCGAAGTTGAGATAGTCGAGAATCCCCTCCGCATCGGTCCAGAGCTTGAAGAGGTAGTTGTTCTTGAAGAAATGGTTATGGCCGAAGGCGGCATGCGCGATGACAAGCGCCTGCATCGTCGCCGTGTTCTCCTCCATCAGGTAGGAAATGCACGGCGAGCTGTTGATGACGATCTCATAGGCGAGCCCACGCAGGCCCTTGCGGTAGAAGGCCTCGTGATGCGCGAAATGCTTGCCGAAGGACCAATGCTTGTAGAAGAGCGGCATACCGATCGAGGAATAGACGTCGAGCATCTGCTCGGCGGTAATGATCTCGATCTGGTTGGGATAAACATCGAGGCCAAGCTCGCCAATGGCGATTTTCTCGCAGGCATCGTGGATTCGCTGGATGGTGGCGAAATCCCAGTCCGCACCCTCAAAAAGCCGTTCCATCGATGCTTTCGCCATTATCCGCTCCTTGTTTCCGCAGTCCTGCGCTGGAAGAGATCGTGGAAGACCGGATAGATCTGGCTGCGATCGTTCACGCGCCGCATGGAGAGCACGGGCCAGGCTGCCTGCAGCCGCTCGTAAAGCGACCAGATCGCCGAACCGGAAGAGATCGCCATGCCGCGCGCCTCACCCACTTCCAGATAGGCGAAATACTGGCACACCGGCAGGATCTCGCCGGTCAGCAGCGCCGCTGTGGTAGCATTGTCGGAATAGGCATTGTCGCCGTCCGATGCCTGTGCCGCATAAATGTTCCAGTCCGATGCCGGAAAACGATCCTGCACGATCCGCCGCATGGCTTCGAGCGCGCTGGATACCTGCGTGCCACCGGTTGCCGGGCTGCGGAAGAAGGTCTCCTCATCCACCTCCTCAGCCACATCCGTGTGGCGGATGAAGACGATCTCGACCCGGCGGTACTGCCGGGTGAGGAAGATGTAGAGCAGCATGTAGAAGCGCTTGGCGAGGTCCTTCATATGCTCCGACATCGAGCCGGAAACGTCCATCAGGCAGAACATCACGGCTTGCGCCACCGGCTTCGGCTCATTCTCGAAACGACGATAGCGAATATCGATCGGGTCGATATAGGGGATGCGCCGCACCTTGGATTCCAGCAGCTTGATCTCGGCCTCGAGCTGCGCCCGGCGCGTCTCGTCCTTGCACTCCTCCGCCTCCTCGACGAGCTTGGCGACCGTTTCCGGCTTCGGCCGATGCAGCGCGACGCGCCGCATCATGGCCAGCCGCATGGTGCGGTTGATGGCGAGATTGGCGGGCGAGCCGGTGACGGAATAGCCGGAGCGAACCGGGTTGATCTGGTCCGCAGACATCAGCCGCCGTTTGGCCAGATCCGGCAGCTCCAGATCGTCGAGAAAGAGATCGAGGAATTCGTCGCGGGTCAGGATGAAGCGGAAGGCATCCTCGCCGGTGCCGTCGCCACCGGCCTGCGGCTTGCCGCCACCACCCTCAGGACGCGGAAGAATGTCGCCCTCGAGGAAGTCCTTGTTGCCGGGAAGAATATGCTCCTTAAGCCCCTCGGGGCCGCGATGGAACCGAGGCTCCTCGGTTCCATCCAGTGGAATGCTGATTTCGCCACCTTTCAGAATGTCCTGAATGTCGCGTTTCTGAGAGGATTCATAGACCGCTCTCTGCACCAGCGCTTTTGCTCTTCGCAAAAATCGTTGACGATTTTCTAGACTTTTTCCGCCTGGGTTCAGGCGTCTGTCAACAATGTGCATTCCTTCTTCCTTGGTGGCTCATCCCGCCTGTTTTACACGCATGTACCATTCCACAAGCCGCCGAACCTGCCGCTCGGTATAACCCCGCGCGACCATGCGCTCGACGAATTCGCCATGTTTCTTTTCGGACTCACCGTCCTTCTTGGACCCGAACGAGATAACAGGCAAAAGATCCTCCACCTGGGAGAACATCCGCTTTTCGATGACTTCGCGGATTTTCTCGTAGCTCGTCCAGGATGGGTTTTTACCGCCATGGCTCGCCCTTGCTCTCAAGCAGAACTTGACGATCTCGTTGCGGAAGTCCTTCGGATTGGCGATGCCGGCCGGCTTCTCGATCTTGGTGAGTTCCTGGTTGAGAAGCTCCCGGTCCAGAAGCTGGCCCGTATCCGGATCCTTGAAATCGACGTCCTCGATCCAGGCGTCGGCATAGTCGACATAGCGATCGAAGAGGTTCTGTCCGTAATCCGAATAGGATTCCAGATAGGCCTTCTGGATCTCATGCCCGATAAACTCCGCATAGCGCGGCCCGAGCTCGCTCTTGATGAACTCGATGTAGAGCTTCTCGGTTTCGAGCGGCAGCTGTTCCCTGCGGATCGACTGCTCCAGCATATACATCAGATGCACCGGATCGGCACCGATCTCGGTCGTGTCGTAGTTGAAGGTCGCTGCCAGTACCTTGAAGGCGAAACGGGTGGATGCTCCGTCCATGCCTTCGTCGACGCCAGCCGTATCGCGATATTCCTGCACGCTGCGCGCTCTCGGATCGGTCTCCTTCAGGCTTTCGCCGTCATAGACCCGAAGCTTGGAGAAGGCGGTCGAATTCTCGTGTTTGGAAAGTCGCGTCAGAACAGTGAAGCGGGCGAGCGTTTCCAGGGTCGACGGCGCGCAGGGCGCGTCGCTGAGCTCGGATTCCTCGATCAGCTTCTCGTAGATCTTCTGCTCTTCGGTGACCCGCAGGCAATAAGGCACCTTCACGACGCAGATGCGGTCGATGAAAGCCTCATTGTTCTTGTTGGCCTTGAAGGTCTGCCACTCGGACTCGTTGGAGTGCGCCAGAATGATGCCCGAGAAGGGAATGGCGCCGATATTCTCGGTGCCGATATAGTTGCCTTCCTGTGTCGCCGTCAGCAACGGATGCAGCATCTTGATCGGCGCCTTGAACATCTCGACGAATTCGAGAATGCCCTGGTTGGCGCGGTTCAAGGCACCCGAATAGCTGTAGGCATCCGGGTCGTTCTGCGCCAGGCTTTCGAGCTTGCGGATATCCACCTTGCCGACCAGCGAGGAAATATCCTGGTTGTTCTCGTCACCCGGCTCCGTCTTGGCGACGGCGATTTGCCGCAGCCTCGACGGCTGTAATCGGACGACGCGGAAGCGGGAAATGTCGCCTTCGAACTCTTCCAACCGCTTCAGGCACCAAGGGCTCATGAGCCCCGTCAGGCGCCGGCGCGGAATGCCGTAGCGCTCTTCGAGCATCGGCCCCATGGTCACGGGATCGAACAGGCTGAGAGGGCTTTCGAAGACCGGGCTCAGCTCGTTTCCGGCCTTGAGCACATGGATGGGATGAACCTCCATCAGCGATTTCAACCGCTCGGCAAGCGATGACTTGCCGCCGCCGACGGGGCCGAGCAGATAGAGAATCTGCTTGCGCTCCTCCAGCCCCTGGGCCGCATGGCGGAAGAAGGCAACGATACGTTCTATCGTCTCTTCCATGCCGAAAAAGCCCGCAAACGCTGGATAAGTCCGGATGGTCCGGTTCATGAAAATACGCCCAAGTCTCGTGTCCTTGGCCGTATCGATCAGCAGAGGTTCTCCCATGGCTGCCAGCAGCCGCTCTGCCGCGTTGGCGTACATGAGCGGATCCTCCCGGCAACCTTCCAGGTATTCGGAGAATGACATCTCGACTTCGCGCCGTGCTTCGAAAGTACGGGCGAACGTGTTGAATAGTACATCGTTGTTTGACATGGCGCCCCGTTAGCTTGCTATTGCAAATAAACGCTGGACTTAACGAGATCACTTGATCCCGCTATATCTAAGGTGCGGTATCAGTCTCTTCGAATCAATAGGTGACCCGTACAATAATTCGTACGCCTGATTGTAAATACCATCAACATCTTGAAGTGCTCATGCACTAAATTAATGAAGAACCATCTTCAAGTTGTCGTGATTGGAATTCACTCACCACAGGATGCACTTCCCGCCGAGGCCGCTACACGAACTCTTCGACGCCAAAAGCCCGATTTCAGCGAAAATCTGATCTGAAACCAACGCCAGTTCCATTGTCGGCATGATTTGGGAGAAAAGATGGTGCCCAGAGCCGGAATCGAACCAGCGACACGCGGATTTTCAATCCGCTGCTCTACCAACTGAGCTATCTGGGCATCCAGACTTCACGTCAAACGAAGGGCCTTGGCGGGCACTGGGCGGTTGGTTCGCCCCGGAAGCGAGCGGGGTTATAGCATCTTGTTCGGCCATGTCCAGCAGCAAATGACTCTTTTTTGACAGGAAATCGAATTTTGGCAATTCGCGAACAAAATGAAGGGGTTCGTAAGGTCGAGCAACGCGGGAAAACCGCATTCAGCCCTGATCGGAGCCGTCGGCCTTGGTCTCGTCCTCGGTGACGGGGATCGCGTAAGAGCCGTTCAGCCAGCGCGAAAGATCGAGCGAACGGCAGCGATCCGAGCAAAATGGATAGTGTTCGCGTACCGAAGGCTGGCCGCATTCCGCGCAAGCACGCGTCTTGCGCAGCGGCTCAACTTTCGAACCTACCTTGATCTTATCGATCCTCGCCATGAGCCTATCCTTCCTGCCATCCGGCGTGGACATCGAATCCCTCGCCCGAGAGCAGCAGCATGGTTTCATAAAGCGGCAATCCGACGACATTGGTGTAGGAGCCGACAAGTTTCTGCACGAAGGAGCCGGCAAGCCCCTGAATGCCATAGGCTCCTGCCTTGCCGCGCCACTGGCCAGACGCCAGATACATTTCGATATCGCGGCTCGAAAGCCGCTTGAAACGCACCTTGGTCTCGACCACCTTCTGACGCAGCTTACGGTCCGGCGTGATCAGGCAGATGCCGGTATAGACGACATGGCCGCGGCCGGAGAGCAGGTGCAGCGCCGAGGAAGCTTCGTCGATAAACTCCGCCTTCGGCAGGATGCGACGCCCAACGGCAACCACCGTATCGGCCGAAAGGATATAGCTGCCCTGCCATGCGGCATCGCTCTTGATGCCTGCAAAGGCCGCCTCACCCTTTTCCGCCGAAAGCCGCCGCGCCAGCGAGCGCGGATGCTCCGACTTCTTCGGCGTCTCGTCGATATCCATCGGCATGAGACGCGCGGGTTCGATGCCGGACTGGTGCAACAGCTCGACGCGGCGCGGCGATCCGGAAGCCAGTATCAGCTTGTGTTTCAACGCCATCAGACCTCGACCTGTCATGCGGGAATGAGAACCGGCTCTAGAGCATGATGCCGAAAAGTGTCAGCCGTTTTCGGGCGACATCATGCTCCACTTCTTTGAACCGAGAGCGGCGAACTACTTGAAACGGTAGGTGATGCGGCCCTTGGTCAGGTCATAGGGGGTCATTTCCACCAGCACCTTGTCGCCGGCAAGAACGCGGATGCGGTTCTTGCGCATGCGGCCCGCCGTGTGGGCGATGATCTCATGCTCGTTTTCCAGCTTTACGCGGAAGGTCGCGTTCGGCAGGAGTTCGGTGACGACACCGGGAAATTCGAGGACTTCTTCTTTCGGCATTAAAGCTTCTTTTCCTGTCGGTTGGGGTCGGCGCCCATGGCAAAAAGCCGGGGGTCGCCGGAAATTGCGCGGAAACTACACAATCGCCGCGGTTTTGTGAACCTCGTTGATAAGGGTTTCTGCATTTGTTTCATCGGCAGCTCTAAAGCGAACCGCGATGCTCCACAAGTCGGCTCTCGATCAACCCGAGCAAATGGTCCCGAACGCCGCGATAGGCATCGAGAACCTGGTCACGCGTGCCATCGGTCGCAGATGGGTCCATGGTCGGCCAATAGATGACCTCGATGGCGTTCGCCCGCGTCAGCTCAAGCGCAGCGTGATGCGCCTCCGGCGAGAGCGTGATGATGATATCGAAGAAGTCGTCCTCCAGCTCCTCCAGGGTCTGCGGCTGCCGGCGCCCCAGCGAAAGCCCGATCTCATCGAGCACGACGTCCACGAAGGGATTGCGTTCGCCGGCACGCACGCCCGCCGAGGCGATATAAGTGCCTTGCGGCAACATGCTGCGCGCGATCGCTTCCGCCATCGGCGAACGGATGGCGTTGAGCCCGCACATGAAGAGGATGGCGCCTGGCGCTTTGCCGTTGCCCACATGCCTCTGCTCCTGCGGCTGCTCCATGCCGGTCACCCGCGCCAGTAGAGCACGCAGACGAGCGTGAAGAGCCGGCGTGCCGTGTCGAAATCGACGGCGATCTTGCCGTCCAGCCGATCCATCAGCGTTTGAGAGCCTTCGTTATGGATGCCGCGCCGGCCCATGTCGATGGCCTCGATGCGGCTCGGGGTGGCCGAGCGGATCGCCTCGTAATAGCTCTCGCAGATCATGAAGTAGTCCTTCACGATTCGCCGAAACGGCGTCAGCGACAGGATATGCGTGGCGACGATGCTGCCATCCTCGATGCGGATGTCGAAGACGAGCTTCTGGTCGACCAGCGACAGATTGAGCAAATAGGGTCCACCGCCGTGGCCGACCGGCGCAAAGCTGTTTTCCTCGATGAGGTCGAAAATGGCGACGGCGCGCTCATGCTCGACATCCGGCGTCGAACGGCCGATCGTGTCGTCCAGGACAACGTCGCTCAGCCGGAACACGCCCTTGGCCATCCCTTACCCCTCGAGATTGAGGCGGATCGCGACCGATCGCGCATGTGCATCCAGCCCCTCGGACTTGGCAAGCGCGATCGCCGCCGGCCCGAGTGCGCGAAGCTGCTCGGGACCGAGCCGCAGGATCGAGGTGCGCTTGACGAAATCGAGCACGGAAAGACCCGACGAAAAGCGTGCCGAGCGCGCCGTAGGCAGCACGTGGTTGGAACCGCCGACATAATCGCCGATCACCTCGGGCGTATGACGGCCGACGAAGATCGCGCCGGCATTGCGGATGCCCGAAAGCAGCGGCTCGGGATCGTCGACCGCAAGTTCCAGATGCTCCGCGGCGATACGGTTGGCAAGCGGAATGGCCTGTTTCAGATCGGCCACCAGGATGATGGCGCCGAAGTCCCGCCAGCTGGCCGCTGCCGTCTTCGACCGATTCAGCTGTTTGATCTGGCGCTCGACGGCACTTTCCACCGCCTTGCCGAATTCGGCATCGTCGGTGATCAGGATCGACTGCGCGCCTTCGTCATGCTCGGCCTGCGCCAGGAGATCGGCGGCAAGCCAGTCCGGATCGTTGTTCTTGTCGGCAATGATAAGCACTTCGGAGGGGCCGGCGATCATGTCGATGCCGACAATGCCGAAGACATGGCGCTTGGCGGCGGCAACATAGGCATTGCCCGGGCCGGTGATCTTGTAGACCGGCGCGATCGTCTCGGTGCCATACGCAAGCGCTGCAATCGCCTGCGCGCCGCCGATGCGATAGATTTCCTCGACGCCGGCCATGCGGGCGGCGGCGAGCACGGCCGGATTGATGGCGCCGCCCATGGTGGGCACGGCAATGACGATACGGTCGACGCCGGCAACCTTGGCCGGCACGGCGTTCATCAGCACCGAGCTCGGATAGCTCGCCGTGCCACCCGGCACATAGAGACCGACCGCTTCGATCGCCGTCCAGCGCGAGCCGAGGCCGACGCCGAGATCGTCCTCATAGATATCGTCCTTCGGCAGTTGCCGGCGATGATGCGATTCGATGCGGGTCGCAGCGACCTTCAGCGCGCCAAGCACTTCGGCCGGAACGGCTTCGATCGCCGCGTCGATCTCCGCTTCGCTGACGCGCATCGGCGTGGTGGCGAAATCGATGCCTTCGAATTTCTTGGAATAATGCGCAAGAGCCTCATCGCCGCGTGCCCGCACATCGTCGATGATGCCACGCACCACGGCATTCACATCCTCGGATACTTCCCGCTTGGTCGTCAGGAAAGCGGCGAACTGCTGCTCGAACCCTTCCGACGCCTGATCCAGCCAGATAGCCAACGCTGATATTCCTCTTTCACTGCAGCCGCCCTGAGCGGCAAAACCTAACCGTCGCTGCTATTCGCCCGCATCCGGATGTCGGGGCTTATGCGCCGTTTCCCATGCGCCACCTATATCGGCAAGTTGAACTTCGATGCATTCGACATCGAGCGCAATGGTGGCGTTGCCGGCAAGCGTCAGTTCGATCGTACCGTCAGGCCCTTCGCCCTTCTGTTCGAAACGGATGGCGAGCAGCGACAGCACGTCGTCGCGCTTGCGCCGGTCGATGCCGTTGGAGCGCACCGCCCGTACCCGCTTGAACACGAGCGCGGCACGATGGCGCTCATAGGACTTCTTGCGCTCTTCCGAGCGCTCCCAGTCGAAGCGATTGGCAGCGAGCGAGAATTGTTCGAGCTTCGGCGCGAAGGACATATCGCCGACCTTGAAAACGCTATCCTGCATATGCGCGGAGATGACGGCCAGATCCTCGTTGTCGAGTGCCATTAGCTTGAGATTGCTCATTCGCTCCTTAATCCCCGATCGCGCTACCGCATCGGCCCCAAAATCTGAAACGATTTTCGGAAAGCCCGATGCGTAGATAAAAAGAGTTAGAGCGTCCACTGTGCTTCCCAAAGGAAGCACGGCGCTCTAGCAAACGCCGTCTCCGACGTTTCTCTTCTGTGGACATAAGATGCGGGCGCAAAAGACGCAACCGAAGAAAGCGGGCTTGCCCGCTCTCTTCACGACAAGAAGTGGAATTGGCGCATCTTGCGCGGCCGTCCGCCGTATAGCAGCGAAGGCAAGCCAGGCATTAAAAGCGCCGGCCCGACAGAGCAGGCGACCTTAGTCGCTGATGCGCTCGACGATGGCGCCGCAACGCGTCAGCTTGTCTTCCAGACGCTCGAAGCCACGGTCGAGGTGATAGATGCGCGACACCAGCGTCTCGCCTTCGGCGGCAAGGCCGGCGATGACGAGCGAGACGGAGGCGCGAAGGTCCGTCGCCATGACAGGCGCGCCCTTCAACTTCTCCACACCTTCGATGCGGGCCGTCTGGCCGGACAGGGAAATCTTGGCGCCGAGGCGGGCAAGCTCCTGCACGTGCATGAAGCGGTTTTCGAAAATGGTCTCGGTGATGTGCGAAATGCCGGACGAGCGTGTCATCAGCGCCATGAACTGCGCCTGAAGGTCCGTCGGAAAGCCGGGGAACGGATCGGTGACGACGTCGACGGGCTTGATGCCGCCACCATTGCGCATGATGCGGATGCCGTTATTGGTCTGCGAAACGTCAGCGCCGGCGCGGCGCAGGCTTTCGAGCGCCGTGTCGAGCAGCGCCATATCGGTGTTTTGGAGCGTGACGTCACCGCCGGTCATGGCGACGGCCATGGCGTAGGTGCCGGTCTCGATACGATCCGGCAGCACGCGATGACGGGCGCCGGAGAGCGAGGTGACGCCTTCGATGGTGATCGTGCTGGTGCCGGCGCCGGAAATCTTGGCGCCCATGGCGATCAGGCAGTTGGCGAGATCGACGACTTCAGGCTCGCGGGCGGCGTTGCCGATGACGGTCGTGCCGCGGGCAAGCGTCGCCGCCATCATCAGCACATGCGTCGCGCCGACGGAAACCTTCGGGAAGACATAGCGGGCGCCGATGAGGCCGCCCTTCGGCGCGGTGGCGTTGATATAGCCGCCGTCGATTTCCATGGTGGCGCCGAGCGCCTCAAGACCCTCGATGAAGAGATCGACCGGGCGCGTGCCGATGGCGCAGCCGCCGGGCAGCGAAACGCGCGCCTGGCCCTCACGGGCGAGCAGCGGCCCGATAACCCAGAAGCTCGCGCGCATCTTGGCAACCAGCTCGTAAGGCGCTGTGGTATCGACGATGGTGCGGCAGGTGAAATGGATGGTGCGGGAATAGCCGTCTTCCTGGCGCTCGCGGCGGCCGTTGACGGCAACGTCAACGCCGTGATTGCCGAGGATGCGCATCAGGAGCTCGACATCGGCCAGATGCGGCACATTTTCGAGCGTCAGGGTATCGCTGGTCAAAAGCGAGGCGATCATCAGCGGCAGGGCGGCATTCTTGGCGCCGGAGATCGGAATGATACCGTTGAGCTCGTTGCCGCCGACAATCCTGATACGATCCATATGTGCAATACGGGCGAGGCCCGCCTTTCCTGAAGTTCCGTGCGCCAAATTTCACGCGCTTTGGGAGAAAGCGCTGTTTAGATGAAATAGATTAACGCATCAATTCGTTTGATGATGGGCGACATGAATCATTGCGATTCGTCCATTTTTGCGGCAGCGCCCTACTCATCCCCTATTTTTACAGCCTCTACTTTTGCCGCCGGCAGCCCATCCGTCTCGTCGGCCTGGCCGGCGCGGCGCGCCCGCACCTGCTGTTTGCGGCGCGACAGATTTTCCCGTAGCTTCTGCGCCGCGCGCTCGCGCCGCCGATCCGCCTCAGTGATCTGCCCGGCCTCCGCACGCTCGGCCGCCTCGCCTGATGTCGAACCACCCTGCAAAGCCTGCCCTTCATCGATTTTCGTCTTGTCTGCGACCATACTTTTCCATAGCCGAAAACCTCAGCCCTCAAAAGACCGACACATTTTTTCCAACGATCTTTCACAGAACTTGCAATTTGCGGCTTGCACTCCGCCTCCACCTATGGCAATAGCCGCCTCGCCCAATACGGCGCACGTAACCGCGCCACGGAATGCTGCTATAGCTCAGGGGTAGAGCACTCCCTTGGTAAGGGAGAGGCCGAGAGTTCAAATCTCTCTAGCAGCACCAGTTTTTCTTATTAATCAAAACGGTGATGGCTATCGCTTCGGCCACTATCACCACGCCTGTATTTAGCGACGCACAGGTTTTCCAGGAAATAGCGCCTCTTCCACCGTTCCGACTAAAGTCATCGTAAATTTGTAGCTTCAACCTGTCTTCGTTGAGCTAATCGACCCTGAATCTTGCTATCCAGTTTGGCGCGCTCTTTTTTGTTTTTTTCTGACTTTCGCTTTTCGACGAGTTCTACCAACTTCTTGAGCTGCCGGTTAGGTAGCTTTAGTTGCCCGTTGCGAACAATGACACCTGTGATATCGGCCGGAGCCGCCATAAGACTAAGTTCTTTTTCGTCTTTTAGCGCAAAGCCATTCTTGTGGATGATTTGCTTAACTTCCCAAATAAGCGTACCTGATATTTTTATCCCTGAGATTGTAATATCATCTGCATAGACACTCAGGATGCAGCCCCCAGCCTTCACCAGCGAGGATATGTCATCCCACATTTTTACGTTCGAGAAATATGCCAATATGGGGCTACACGGCGAGCCTTGCGGTAGGCGCTCTTGCTCGGTAGTCAACGCGACCAAAACGGCCGTCACGTCGGCGGCACATCTCATTTTTGTTCGAAAAAACCAAGCGACCCTGTTAGCGTTGCAACTGGGAAAGTAATTGGCAATATCTAAAAGCCAAAAAGCTCGGCTACCGAGATGCCGCCGCGCGTTATCTACGTATGACACTCCTTTAACAGGACTGAAGAGATACTCAGGTGGCTCTATCTTTGAGAGCAAAAATGCGATACGCGCCTGAAGTCGCTTAAGTGGCGGAATTGGTATGTCTATCGGTCGATAGTTTTCAGCTTCTTCTGGAGGCGGCGCGTGTTTCAGCCAAGGAGCCGTGTCACTTTGTTTCGGCTTCCAACGGTTCTTATATCGCACGGAAATTGCGAGTACATCCTTCAGGTCCTGAGGTGAAGACATGAGGATTTCTGCCAGCTTTTTCTGCGTAGTCACGCGGTAAAGGACATTGTCTTCCAGCTTGTGAAATTGACGGCTCTTCTTAGGCGGCATGGGATGATGACTTCTTCTCAATGAGACGCAAGAAATCAATCACCTTCGACGCCACAAATGCTCTGGCCTTTTTACCTTTTCCTGCACCCTCAATGTTCTCCGCAAAGAACATGATAGATGACATCGGCAAACCGAACATCTTAGAATAGCGTTCAATCAACTCAAGAGACGGGGTCTTGTTCCCGCTTTCAATCTCCGAGATGTGAGATTTCGAAACACCAAGTTTCTCGGCCAACTCGACCTGCTTCAGATCGTGAAAAACCCTTATTAATCTCAAGGCTTCGGACAGCACCTTTTACTCCTTTCCCTTTAGATATTAGGTTAACGGTTTATCACGACGATCCAAAGATATCGTGGCACAGGCGTACAATGCGCTCTATAAGAGCCAAAATGCGCGCTGCGGCCGAAACTAGTCCGAAGACTACCTTCAGCATTCGCGGATTACGCAGCTGTTTCCAGCCCCATTGAAAGAGCCGTTGCCAGCCCCTTCCTGCTCCGCTCCTTAACCGCTGCCGCTGGCGATCACTTTCATCTATATTATTCATAGAGATTTCCTTTCTGTTTGCCCTCGGGACCATCCCTAAGGGTCGCCACCAAACAGAATCGGAACCAGCAGCACGCACCTTCTACCTAGATGCAACCATTCGTCATGGGTGCATCTGCTTCACCCTCCGCCGTCGTCCCTCACGGGTCCTCGGGCGTCCGAGTAAGATCAGAGAACACAAAGGCCCTCCACGGCATTCGCTTACGCAAATGGCCTGAAAATGACGACTTCTTCCGCTCGTGATCTGAGGAAATAGATAAGAGCCGTGAGTTCTATAGTCAAGAACTAAGTTCGCTAAAAGTGAATTTTTTACATGATTTTATTGGCGCTATAAACACAAAAAAGCCCCGCCAGCAAACGCCGGCGGGGCTTTCCAAATCACACCAGTCCTAAATCTTAGAACTTCACGCCGACGCCGACGGAGATGACGTGTTGGTCGAGGTCGGCCTTGATGCCGTAGAAGTCCTTGTCGCCGAAGCTGTTGAAGCGGTATTCGGCGCGGGCGAAGATGTTGTTGGTGAAGGCGTAGTCGACGCCGGCGCCAACGGTCCAGCCGTTGAAGGTTTCGGTTTCCTTGTCGCCCAGAACCTTGACGAAGCCGCGCGTCGCAGTCCAGCCGCCGGTTGCGTAGATGAGCGTGCGGTCGAAGGCATAGCCGACGCGTGCGCGAACGGAGCCGGCGACATCCGTGCCGACCTTCACCTTCGTGCCGAAGACGTCGTAGTTGTTCGAGTTCCAGTTGTAGTTCAGATCGCCTTCGACGCCGAGCACGACATTGTTGCTCAGCTGATAGTTGAAGCCGGCAAAACCGCCGATGAAGCCGCCGTTGAACTTATCCGATGTGCTTGCGCCCGGAACGCTGAAATCGCCGTTCAGCCAGCCTGCGCCGCCGTTCACGCCGAGGTAGCCGCCGGTCCAGGAAAAGCCGGCTTCAGCGGGCGCGGCAGGGGCGGTCGGCGTTGCAAGATCGGCAGCATGGGCAGACATTGCGAGAGTTGATGCAATGACTGCAACGGACGCGAACAGGAACTTCATAATGCATTCTCCTCAATACAGATGCGCTACGTAAAATCGTAGTTGGCGACCTCATACAACCATTGAGGAAACAATGCTGTGTTGAAATTGTCACAATTCATGCAATTAACAGGAGAAGTAAAAGCACAACCAATTACTTTCCCAAGCAAGCACCAAGCAACCATGCCGTTTGGAGCTTAAGTGGAAGGCTGCAAGTTCGATGGAGCCGCATCGGAGCCAGCTCGCGGCCCGCTTCCGCAATTTGGCTGCAATCCCTCGTTTTAAGCTCTCCATCCATCACATCCATCCTGGCCCGGGAGAAAAGCCTTAATGTCGAAACTACGCGTCGCCGTTCTGTTTGGCGGTCAGTCCACCGAGCATGAGGTTTCCGTCATGTCGGCCCGCAATGTCGTCAGGGCAATCGATGGCGCAAGATATGAGGTCGTGCCGATCCTGATCGACCGCGCCGGGCACTGGCTGCTGGTGGAGGAAAAGGGTGGCGTGCTGCCGGAGCCGATTGCCTATGAGGGCACGGAAGTCTGCCTCGTGCCGGGCGGCAAGGGGAGGCTGATGGCGCTGGAAGGATCCGCCCCGCGCGAGCTGCCTGCTGTCGATGTGCTGTTTCCAGTGCTGCATGGCCTGAACGGCGAGGATGGCTCCATCCAGGGCCTTGCCCAGATCGTCGGCCTGCCCCTCGTCGGCTGCGGCATTCTGGGCTCGGCCAATGCGATCGACAAGGATATGGCGAAGCGCCTGCTGCGCGAGGCCGGCCTGCCGGTGGCGCGCTCCGTCACGCTCCTGCGCGGCGACAAGCCTGATTTCAATGAGCTTGCGAGCGCGCTCGGCTCGCCCGTCTTCGTAAAACCCACGCGCCAGGGCTCGTCGGTCGGCGTCAGCAAGGTGCAGGATGCCGCAGCGTTCGAAGAGGCGCTGACAGAGGCCTTCCGGCATGACCGCAAGGTGCTGGTGGAAGAATTCGTGCGCGCCCGCGAGATCGAATGCGCCGTGCTGGAAGAGCCGGATGGTTCGCTCTTCGTCTCTGTGCCGGGCGAGATCGCCACCGCCGCGACGCACGGTTTCTATTCCTACGAGGCAAAATATCTCGATCAGGATGGCGCCGTCGTCACCGTGCCTGCGGATATTCCTGCCGAGACGGCAGAAGCGTTGAAGCGCATGGCGGCGGATGGCTTTCGGGCGCTTGGCTGCGAAGGGTTGGCGCGCGTCGATTTCTTTCTACGGCCGGATGGCAGAGTCGTCATCAACGAGATCAACACCATGCCGGGCTTCACCAATATCAGCATGTATCCCAAGGCGATGGGCGCTTCGGGCATTTCCTATCCGGAGCTTGTCAGCCGGTTGATCGAACATGGGCTTGCGCGGGCGCGGCAGGCCTAATTCAAAGGGGCGGCAGGCTATATTGCCGCCCGCCAGGCATCACACCTTTTCCTTCTTCTTGGTCTTGACCTTCGGCTCGACAGGAGCATCCGGCGTCGGCGCCAAGAGCTTTCTGAGTGAGGCGATCTTGTCCTTCACCAACGGGCGGAAGCGGCTGGCGCGATAGGGCATGTCGGCGGCGCCGTAGCCTTCCGGGCCGTCATCATTGCCGCGATGGATCTCTTCCAGCTTCACCCCGATAAAGGTGCCGTCGACATAATGCGTGTATTCGCCGACCCAGCGGATGGTGTAGATCGTTCCCTTGCGGATCAGCTGATCGATGCTGACATGCTTGAACTTGTCATCGATGCAGACGACCTTCTGGCCCACATGGAAATCGTAACTCACCCTGCCCTCCTCAAAGCGATGAAACATCATGGCCCCTGCCGCTATGACAGGAAGATGGCCACATATCGGCAACATGCCGCCGGCAGAAGCCAGCAAGCCGTTTTATGCCATGCCGGACGGACAAACCAGACCGCATGGCTTGAACAAGACGGCCCGCCGGCAAGCCGGGTTCAGGTGCCGCCGAGAAAGGCCGCGTCTGCCGCCGGTGGCCGGCCAAACAATTTGCGGTATTCACGCGTGAACTGCGTCTGGCTGTCGTAGCCGACCTCAAATCCGATCTCCCGGGCGCTTGCCTCACGAAGAAGCAACCTGCGGCGCGCTTCCTGCAGCCGAATGAGCGCTCGATATTGCAGCGGCGACATCAACGTGACGGCCTTGAAATGCCGATGCAGCGACGTTGCACTCATTCCCGCCATATCGGCCAGCTTTTCGATGCTCATGGCCTCGGCGAAATGCTGCTTTATCCAATCGGTAACGCGGCCGATCTGCGCCAGATTCGTCCCCTGCGTCGCAAGCTGCCGCAGCATCGGCCCGAGTTCACCCCGAAGCAGCCGGTAGTATAGTTCGAGCCTGGCGAGCCTTGCCATCATCTCGATATCCTCGGGCGTGTCCAGGCAGGAGACGAGGTTCAATGCCGCGCGCAGGATCTCCGGCGTCTGCTGCGACACCGCAAGCCCGGTGTGATCGCGCTGCCCGGCCGCATGGGTCGATGGAGTTTCCGCGAGAACCCTTGCGATCTCCTCCCGGTCCAGCTCAAAGGACAATGCCAGGTGCGGGGCGGCCGGATCCGCCTGTTCAACCCGCGCGGATACCGGCAGATTGACCGTCGCGATGAAATATTGCGCGGAATCGACGCTGAAGGTCCGCTCTCCCAGCTGAATGGTCTTTGCCCCCTGCAACACCAGGCAAATTCTCGGGCTATAGACACTGTCCGTCGGCAATGTCGGCTGGCTCACCTTGTAAAGCGTCAGCCCTTGCACCGCCGTCGTCTGCTTCTGAACGGCGGCGTGACGGCTGATCAGCGCTCTGAGCTCTGTCGACGGTTCCATGGATCGGGCTTTCACGAATGGCGGCATTTCCGGCGCATGATACCTCTCATCGGCAAGATTGGAAGGATCGTATGAAAGTCTGGTCCTTCTGCCCTAACACCCGAACCTCGGCCGCTCCTAGATTTGGCCCATGCGGTGCTTCTCCATGAAGGCCGCCAGGACATTCAAAAGGAAGAGTTGAACATGAACGATACACCAGTATGGTTTATCACCGGATCGTCTGCAGGCCTTGGGTTCGAGATTGCAAAATCCGTGCTCGAGCGCGGTTGGCGCGCGGTCGTCACAGCGAGGCACCCCGAACAGCTGGAAGCGCTTGTCGCCGAGCACGAAGGGCGCGCCTTGGCGCTCCGCGTCGATGTTACCGACAAGTCCACCATCAAGACAGCCGTGGCCGATTCCATCGCCGCATTCGGCAGGATCGATGTGCTGGTCAACAATGCCGGCTATGGTTATCTCGCCGCAATCGAGGAAGGCGATGATGAGGGCGTGCGCAAACAGTTCGAAACGAATCTGTTCGGTCTGATCGATGTCACCAAGGAAATATTGCCCGGCATGCGCAACCGCAGGAGCGGCCATATCGTCAACGTTTCGTCGCTGGGCGGCTTGGTGGCATTTGCCGCCACCGGCTATTACCACGCGACCAAATTTGCCGTCGAAGCGATCTCGGAATCACTGTCCTACGAGGTTGCTCCGCTCGGCTTGAAAGTGACGATCGTCGAGCCCGGTGCGTTTCGCACCAACTGGGCCGGCAGCTCGATGGTCGAGTCCCCGATCAGGATCGACGATTATGCCGACACGGCCGGAAAGCGGCGCCAATCGACGAAAGCCTCCTCTGGCAATCAGCCCGGCGATCCCGCGCGCGCCGCAGCCGCAATCATAAAGGCGGTCGAGGCCGAAGTGCCGCCGCTTCGGTTGCTGCTGGGCGCTCCGGCCCTCGATATTGCCTACAAGCGCCTGGAAGCGCTGAAGGCAAACTTCGACACCTGGAAGGATGTTACTCTGAGCACCGACTTCCCGGCCTCTCAGCCAAACTGGCGTTCGCACTGACCGAGCATCGCCACCCTGTTGTTGGCGATGTTCGGTTACACGCTGGCCGTCAACGCATTGCTTTGTCACGGCACGATGAATGAAATCGTGACAAAGCAATGCGTTGACAAGCTTCGTGGAAGGCTGAACATAGCCCTTCGTCCAAGCAGCCGTAAGGCCTTGCTTTCATGTTCATACCCGATACCCGCAAGGCCCCTGAAGGCGCTAGAAGTCCATGCCCACCCTCCGCCTCATTGCCGACGATCTCACGGGCGCACTCGATACCGCAGTCGAATTCGTCGGCGTCTACGGGCATATCGAGGTGCTGCGCAGCGACGCGCTCCCGACAAGCTTGCCGGATTGCCTTGCGATCGATAGCGGCACCCGCGAGAAAACGGCTGCGGAAGCTGATATAGCAGTCGGCGGCATTGCGCCGTTGCTGGAGGGGGCGGAACTCGCCTTCAAGAAGGTGGATAGCCTGTTTCGCGGGCCATGGGCCGTCGAGCTTGCAGCCTGTTTTCGGCTGGGTCACTGGCGACACTGCATCCTGGCGCCGGCTTTTCCGCATCATGGACGGCATACAAGGGGTGGAAGGCAGGTCCTCTTCGCCGGCAAAGACGCCTGGCGCGATGTCAGCGGCGATCTGGTCGCGCAGTTACGGGCAGAAGGGCTGCCGGCTTTCAACACGACGCTCGACCAGTCCTCCGTCGATGGCGCTGAAAAGCAGCCTGTTCCAGATGGTATTCACGTCTTCGATGCGCATACCGAAGAAGATCTGGATGCCGTCATCGCATGGGTATCATCACAGCTGGAGGGGCCAGTCCTCTGGAGCGGCACAGGCGGCCTCGCTCGCGCCTTGGCACGCAATATCGAACTGGCAACGCATCATCTGCCGCGCACGGAAAAGAGTGCAGACACGCGGCGAACGGCTCCGGCAGTCCCCATTTCACGCCGGCTGCAGAGGCCGGTGCTCGGCCTGTTTGGCTCTGATCAGCCGATCACGCTGGTGCAACTGGAGGCCTGCGGCCCCTATTGGCTGAAGCTTGCGGAAGATGCGAATGCGGATGCCGTCTCTCGCCAGATCCATCATGGCGGCGTCGCCATGGTCAGCCTCGATCTGCCTGGTGGGCTCGAGCGCGAGGATGCCGCAAGGCGCATCGCCACGACCTTCGGCAGGATAGCCAAGGCACAATCGGCTCCGGCCACATTGATCGTCGCCGGCGGCGAGACGTTGCGCAATCTCTGTGCGGCGCTCGGCGTTACCGCGCTCAGCATCACCGGCCAGGCAGCGCCTGGCCTGCCGCGCTCGACGATTGTTGGCGGCCCCTGGCAGGGCACCACGGTGATCTCCAAATCAGGCGCATTTGGCGGCCCGACCCTGTGGCGCGATCTGTTGAACGAAAATGCGCTCATCGCCGGAGGAGAAGAACCATGACGCGGCATCTGGCGATCACCATGGGCGATCCCGCCGGCATCGGCCCGGAAATTATCGTCAAGGCTGCAGCGCGGCTCAAAGATCGGATCGATGAAGGTAAGCTGAAACTAACGATCATCGGTAGCGGCCCTACCCTACGGCTCGCCCGGCAGCAACTCGGCCTCGATATCGAGATCCCCGAAACGCAGATGGAGAGCGACTGGCCGAAGCTCTGCTTCATCCAGGCCGACACCGAGGGAGAGCCGATCCTGCCCGGCGTTCTCTCTGGCGATGGCGGACGCATGGCCTTCAAGGCGATCGAAAAGGGCGTTGAGCTCGCCATGTCAGGCAAGGTCGGCGGCATCGTCACCGCGCCACTCAACAAGGAAGCGCTGAACAGGGCTGGCTTCCACTATGCCGGCCACACTGAACTCCTGGCGGAACTCACGGGGGCCCGCGGCTCCGTCATGATGCTGGCCCACGGCAATATGCGCGTCAGCCACGTCACCACCCATGTCGCGCTGGAGGATGTGCCGAAACGACTGACGCCTGAGCGGCTCCGCCTCGTCATCGACTTGACCGACAAGGCGCTCAAGCATCTCGGCATCGCCAGACCGAAAATTGCGGTCGCTGCACTCAACCCGCACGCCGGTGAAGGCGGCCTCTTCGGGCGGCAGGATCTCGATATCTCCGCACCCACCATCGCCAAGGCCGTCGAAGATGGGTTCGATATTGTCGGCCCGGTCCCCGGCGACACCGTCTTCGTCAAGCTGCGCGCCGGCCAGTATGATGCCGTCATCGCCATGTATCACGATCAGGGACATATCCCCGTCAAACTGCTCGGTTTCGAAATCGATCCTGCGACCGGCAAATGGATGGATCTCTCCGGCGTCAACATCACGCTCGGCTTGCCGATCGTGCGTACCTCCGTCGACCACGGCACGGCTTTCGACATTGCCGGCAAGGGCATCGCCAATGAGCGCAGCCTGATCGAAGCGATCGAATTCGCCGAAAGGCTTGCGAGCGAGGGATAGCATCCTCAAGAGGCAATCGATGCCTCGCCGAGAAGCAAATCGGTCCGCTCGGCGAGCAATTCAAGAAAGGCTTTCGTCCTGGCGGCCGGTCGCGGCCCCGGTGGATAGATGGCGTGGACGTTCACTCGCCTGAGCTCATAGGACTGCAGCACGGGAACGAGCCTTCCGTCAGCGATCTCCTGACCGCAGACGGGAGCGAACAACGCGCCAATTCCCCTCTCCGCCAGCACCGCCTCCATGAGCGGCCTCCAATGATTGACGCGCCATGCGGTACGGATGGGGACTTCCACCGATGCTCCGCCGGGATCGATCAGATGCAGCCGCTCATCTGCCGCGAAACCTGCGACCCTGATGAAGGGATGTGCGGCAAGCTCCATCGGCTCATGCAGCTGTCCATGTCGTGCAATATAGCCCGGAGCGGCCAGCACGAGCCGCCGCATCGTCCCCAGTCGGCGAGCGATGAAATTGCCGCTGCCGATCTCGCCGATGCGGATAGAGAGATCCACACCTTCGGTCATCGGATCGACGAAGCGATCGTTCAAGGTCACATCGATTGCCAGCGCCGGATGCAATGTTTGGAATTCGATGAGCAGCCTCGGCAGTGTCGTCTCCCCGAGCCCATGCGGCGCGGCAATCCGAAACGTTCCGGTCAGCGATGTCTCGGCCGAAGCGACGGAAGCCTCTGCCTCTTCGGCGGCTTCGATGGCCCGCTTGGCATACTCGTAGAAGCGCGCGCCCGCGTCAGTTGCCTGCACCGAGCGGGTCGTCCGGTAGAGGAGCCGGGCGCCGAGATGTTTCTCCAGCTTCTCGACCCGCTCGCTGACCGTGGGTTGGCCGAGGCCGAGATCGCGCGCGGCGGCCGAAAGGCTGCTGCGCTCGACGACGCGAATGAAGATGCGCATGGCGGAAAGCATGTCCATATCGGTACTCTATCGTATTTTACGATAAATAACATCGCCTCTCGCTACCTTCTAAAGCATACGCCGATTGACGAATTTTAGGCTGGTCAACAATCCAACCGGAGAAGCAGTCGTGCAAACCAACACCATTTCAGCAGACAATAACCAGCTTCAATCGTTCCAGGGCCAGAATATCGTCATCATCGGCGGCTCGTCAGGCATCGGCCTCGCGGCCGCAAAGCGGGCCAAGGACGCCGGCGCCAACCTCTTTCTGGTGTCGCGCAACGCCGAGCGCCTTCGAAAGGCTGCGGAAGCAATCGGCGGTGCGACCCAGATCGTGGCTGACATTGCAGCCCCGCCGCCGGCGATATTTGCAGGGCTCGACCGGATCGATCATCTGCTGATCACGGCCGGAAGTGTGAATCTGCAATCGCTCAAGGATCAGTCGGAGGCGGATCTCGCAAAGGTCATGCACGAGCGTCTGATCGGGCCTCTGCTTGCCATCAAGGCCGCTCTGCCGCTTCTGCATCCCGCAAGCTCGATCACCATGACCTCCGGGCAGTTCGCCTCGCGCCCCGCCGCCATCGGCGCGGTCGTGGCCGCCGCTGTCGCTGCGGTCGAAAGCACGGTTCGCGCCCTTGCCCTCGAATTGGCACCGATGCGCATCAACGCTATTTCACCGGGATGGGTGGATACGCCGCTGCTTGACGATCTTATTGGTGAGGCCAAGCGGCAGGTGCTGGAGCAGACCGCTTCCACGCTGCCCAGCCGCAACATCGGCCGGCCGGAGGACATCGCACAGGCGATCCTCTTCCTGATGGCAAACCGCTACATGACGGGAGAAATCTTGCACATCGATGGTGGTGGCCGTCTGGTTTAGCCATCAGAGAACCAAGGTATGGGAAAAATTTCGCAGCCTTGTCGGCTTCGCCGCTTCTCTTTCGTCCTTCGGACATTGAAACGAGAGAGAGGAGCATACGATGTCCAAGATTGCCCCATGCCTGTGGTTTGCGCGAGAGTCGGAGGAAGCCGCGAATTTCTATGTGTCGCTCTTCCCCAACTCTCGCATCGATCACGTCCAGAAGAACGTTGTCGATACGCCTGCCGGCAAGGCCGATCAGGTTCTGGTCGTCAATTTCACGCTTGCCGGTCAGCGCTTCATGGCGCTGAATGGCGGCAACCACATTGAATTCACCCATGCGATTTCGCTGGAAGTGGACTGCGCCGATCAGGCCGAGATCGATCGTCTGTGGGACGGCCTTGCCGACGGTGGAACACCCGTAGCATGTGGCTGGATAACGGACCGCTTTGGCGTTACCTGGCAGATCGTGCCGACCGTACTCAGCAAATATATCGGCGATCCGGATCAGACCAAGGCCGCCCGCGTCATGCAGGCAATGATGCAGATGGTCAAGCTCGACATCGCCGGCCTTGAAGCCGCCTATCGCGGCTGAGCACCATTGCCGTTCGGAGGTCCCGCAATATGCGCGACCTCCGAACCCACTGGTTAGTCTCCGGCAATTTCACCTTTTCCGATCGACCTTTCCGCCCGCATGGCTTGCGGCCGGTCGCAGCTTGGAATACCGTCACGTGCAGACTCGTCCCAAGCGGGTTTCTCAAAGCTATTTCAAGCAATTGGACCGCCTTGGCCATCAGGCTCAACCCGGCGGGAAACGGTCGATTTCATGCAACATCAACGGGATCGCATAGACCTCACTGGACGCGAATATGCGGCGGTCTATGCAATGAGTGACATCCACGGCTGCTACCACGACATGGTGAACGCGCAAAAGCGCATCGTCGAGGATGCCCGCGGCATTCCTGGTCGAAAGCTGCTGATGTTTCTGGGCGATTACATCGATCGCGGTCCGCATTCCAGCGATGTGCTGGCCCATCTCTGTGCACCGCCGCCCGAGGGCTTCGACCGTTATGCGTTGTGCGGCAATCACGACGACGTTTTTCTGCGTTTTCTGGAAGACCCCGACGCCAACCGCCGCTGGCTCGACCTATTCGGCGCACTGCCGACACTCGCTTCCTATGGTGTAGATACCGACGAGATCCTGCATGCCCAGGGCCGCAGCCTCGTTGAGCTGCGCGACCTAACGCTCAAGGCGATGCCGCCGGCACATGTCGAGCTGCTGCGGTCTCTTGCCGTGGCTGTTACCTTGGGCTCGACCCTCTTCGTCCACGCCGGTATCAGGCCGGGCATAACGCTCGCGGACCAAACCGATGAGGACCTGATGTGGATCCGCGAACCCTTCCTGTGGGATGGCCCGCAATTGCCGCTGCTGGTCGTTCATGGGCACACGCCGGGCTCCGAGCCGGTTTTCGCCCAGGGCCGCATCGGCATCGATACGGCCGTCTCCATGGGCGGAACGCTGACAGTTCTAAAAATCGCCGACGGCAGGCAAACGATCCTGCCCCCACTCTAAAGCCTTTCCGCTTTTCTTCGATTTGCGAAAATGCTCCATCTTTTTGTTATCGCGCAATTCCGGACGGAAAACCGCTGCGCACTTTTCCTGGTATTGCTCTAAGCGACCCAAACGAAAACCCCGGCAGAAGCCGGGGTTTGTCTTTCAAGAGCCTTACTCCGCCGCCACGGCCGGCGGCAGCTGGATGGTATTGTCCTGCTCTTCGGCCTGATCCTTGGCCGGCGGCTCTGCGGACTTGTGCTTCGGTTCCCGGCCGAAGAACAGCGCATAACCGGCGGGCAACACGAAGATCGTAAGGATCGTCGCCACGAGGATGCCGCCCATCATCGCATAGGCGAGCGGACCCCAGAAGACGCCGCGCGAGATCGGGATCAGCGCCAGCACGGCGGTCAGCGCCGTCAGCATGATCGGCCGGAAACGACGCACGGCCGAGCCGATGATCGCCTCGCTTCGCTCCATCCCCGCCGCGATATCCTGGTCGATCTGGTCGACGAGGATGATCGAATTGCGGATGATGATGCCGAGCAGCGCGATGACGCCGAGGATCGCCACGAAGCCGAAGGGCGCGCCGCTGATCAGCAAGGCTGCCGCCGCGCCGATAATGCCGAGCGGACCGGTCGCCAGCACCAGCATCGCCTTGCCGAAGTGCTGCAGCTGCGCCATCAGCAATACGACGATGATGACGAGCATGATCGGCGCCTTGGCGGCAATCGAGGCTTGGCTCTCGGCGCTGTCTTCGGCACCGCCCTGGATCTCGATCTTGTAGCCAGCAGGCAGGCTGTTACGGAGATCAGCCATGTCATTATAGAGCTTGGCCGTTACGTCGTTCGACTGCACATTGTCGGGCAGCGTTGCCCGCACCGAGATCGTCGGCAGACGGTTGCGGCGCCACTCGATGCTCTGCTCCATCACAGGTACGATCTTGGCGACCTGCGACAGCGGGACGAAACCGCCCGAATCTGTCGGGATATAGATCGAATTGACCGACGTCAGCAGATGACGGCTTTCCTCCGGCTCGCGGGCAACGATCCCGACGGTTTCCTCGCCCTCGCGATAGTTGTCGAGGGTGTAGCCGGACATGGAGGCCTGCAGCATCTGGCGGATACGCTGCGAGGTGACGCCGAGCGCGCGGGCACGATCCTGGTCGATGACCAATTTCATGGCAGGCACTTGTTCGAGCCAGTCGTCATGGATGGCGCCAAGCAGCGGATTCTGGGCAAAGCGCTGCTTCACCTGATCGGCGATATGGCGAACCTCTTGCCGATCCGGACCCATCACGCGCATCTGCACAGGCCAGCCGGTGGGCGGACCAAGGAACAGGCGGTCGACCTTGCCGCGAACGGCCGGGAAGTCTTCCGCCAGGATGTTGCGCATCTTGGTGATCAGACGCTCGCGCGCTGGTTCATCCTTGGCCATGACCAGCATCTGGGCATAGTTCGGATTCGTCAGCTGCTGATCGAGCGGCAGGAAGAAGCGCGGCGCGCCCTGGCCGACATAGGTGGCGATGAAACGCTTGTCCGGATCATCGGCCATGCGGGCTTCCAAGGCCTGCGCCTGACGCTCGACTTCCTTGATGCTGGTGCCTTCGGGTAGCCACAGATCCACGAGGATTTCCGGACGCGACGATTGCGGGAAGAAGTTCTGCGGAATGAACTGGAAGGACCACAGGCTGCCGACGAAGGCGGCAAGCGTCAACAGCAGGACGATGACGCGATGGCGCACAGCCCAGGCGACCGACGAATACAGGCGGCGATAGAACCGCGTATCGAATACGTCATGATGCTCGCCAGCATGATGTCGCTGCTTGAGGATCATGTAGCCGAGCCATGGCGTGAAATAAACAGCCACGAACCAGGAGACGACGAGCGCGATGCCGACGACGTAGAACAGCGAGCGGACATACTCACCGGCCGTCGATGCCGCAAAGCCCACCGGAATGAAGCCGGCCGTGGTGATCAGCGTGCCTGTCAGCATCGGGAAGGCCGTCGAGGAATAGGCGAAGCTGGCGGCATCGAGCTTTACCAGCCCCTCTTCCAGCTTTCGTTCCATGAGCTCGACCACGATCATGGCGTCATCGACCAGCAGGCCGAGCGCGATGATGAGCGCACCGAGCGAGATACGCTGCAGATCGATGCCGAGTTCGTACATGATGGCAAAGGTGGCGGCCAGCACGAGCGGAATGGCGATCGCGATCACGAGACCGGAGCGCCAGCCGATCGACAGGAAGGAGACGATCAGCACGATGACGAGCGCTTCGCCGAGCGCATGCATGAACTCGCTGATGGCGTCGGTGACGACGTCAGGCTGGTTGGCGATCTGGTCGACCTGAACGCCGACCGGCAGCGAGGCTTCGAAGCGCTTATAGGTTTCCTCGACCGACTTGCCGACATCGGTCACCTTGAAGCCCGGGGCCATGACGACGCCCAGCTGCACGCTCGCGCGGCCGTTATACAGGAACTTGGCGGTATATGGGTCTTGCAGGCCAGCCGTCACGGTGGCGATATCGCCAAGGCGGGTCACCTGGCCACCAGCGGTCAACCGCAGGTTCTTGATATCCTCGATCTTATTGACGTCGCCCTCGACCGAAATGCGTACCGAGCGCGTGCTGGTATCGACATTGCCGGCAGGATCGACATTGTTCTGACCGACAATGGCATTTCTCAAGTCGTTGAGCGTCAATCCACGCTCGGCCAGAACCTTGGAGGAGACGTCGATATAGATCTGCTCCGCTTGGTCGCCGATGATGGTGGCCTTCTCGACACCGGGTGTCGAAAGCAGCATGTCGCGCGCCTGGATGGCGAATTTCTTCAGCTCTGGATAGGTGTAGCCGTCACCGCTTATCGAGTGCAGCGTGATGAAGGTATCGCCGAACTCGTCATTGAAATAGGGACCGAGCAGGCCGGACGGGAGTTCGTTGCCGATATCGCCGACCTTCTTGCGGATCTGGTAGAAGGCGTCCTTCACCTCAGCAGTATTGGTATCGCCCTTAATCTGGACGGTCGTGATGGCAAAGCCGGCGCGGGTATAGGATTTGACCCAATCGAGATGCGGCGTTTCCTGCAGCTTGCGCTCGATCTTGTTGACCACCTGGTCTTCCATGTCCTGCAGGGAAGCGCCGGGCCACACGGTCTGCACGACCATGACGCGGAAGGTGAAATCGGGGTCTTCCTTCTGGCCCATATGGGTCAGGCCGAGCGCGCCGGCGATGATGATGAGCCCGAACAGGAAGCGCGCGATGCTCGGATGGGCGATCGCCCAGCGCGACAGGTTGAAGCGCTGCTTCTCACCGGAAGTTTTGTTGGTGGACATTGTCTAGCCCTTCTCAATCCGGGTCAGCGTACGACATCCGCCGAAGCGGCTTTGGTTTCAGCGGAGGCCTGCTGGGCTGAATCAGCCGGGAGCTTGACCTTCATATTCTCGGTCATGAACTGTGTGCCGGCAGCGACGACGACGTCGCCGGCCTTGAGGCCGTCGGCAACCCTCACGCCGTCATCGGCGAAATCGGCAACCTTGATGGCGCGGGAATGAACCGTACCGGCGCTGCGATCGACGAGCCAGACGATCTTCTGCCCGTCCTTCTGCGCGAGAGCGCTGAGCGGAATCGAGACAAAGGGTTGGGTGTTGTCGGCAAGCGCCTCGATCGTCGCGGTCATGCCGAGCAGCACGCGCGGATCGTTCGGCAGGCTGACGCGCACCGCGAAGGTGCGCGACTGGTCGGCGCTGCCGGAGACTTCCCGCACCTTTCCATCCAGCACGAGAGCCGAGTCGGACCAGAAGCGCGCCTTGACGTCCTTGCCCACCTTGAATTGGGCGATGTCCATTTCCGGCACCGCAACCTGTACTTCCTTTTCGCCGTCGACAGCGACGGTAATTACGGGCGTGCCGGAGCTGACCACCTGGCCGACATCTGCGTTCACCGAAGTGACGATACCGTTCAGGTCTGAAGTCAGGTCCGCATAGGCAACCTGGTTCTTCGCCTCGGTCAGTGCCGAGCTAGCCGAATCGCGCGTCGAAACAGCCTGTTCATAGGAAAGTTCGGCCTGTTCGAGCTGCGATTTCGAGGTAACGTTCTTGCTGAAAAGCGCCTGAGCGCGATTGCGGGCAAGCTCAGCCGTCTGCACCTGCTTTTCGGCCGCATCCAGATCTGCCTGGGAGCGACGCACTGCAAGCGTATAGTCAGTCGCATCGATGCGTGCGAGCACGTCGCCGGGCTTCACCTTCTGGCCGATATCCACCTTGCGCTCGACGATCTTGCCGTTGATCCGGAAGCCGAGGTTCATGTCGGTGCGCGCCTTGACTGCGCCCGAATAGTCGAGCTTGCGCGTCGTGTCCGCCTTGGCGATCTCGACTACTTTCACCGGCCGGATGACCTCCGTCGTCTCTTCCTTCTTCTCATTGCAGCCCGCAAGCCCGAGCCCAAGGGCGGCAATCAGCGCCGCGCCGGCAACGGTGCGTAGGGTGTTGGTCGTCAGCGAAACCATGTCGCTCTCCTAGTCGAACAAAAGAGTGAAAGCGCGCCGGCCATCCGGTGCGCGCGTCATTATTTCTTCAAGGCCCTGATGGCGAATTCGATGATATCTTCGGGCCTGGCCTCGTGGGTCTTGTTGAGGCACTGTGCCACCATCTGCGGGTGACAGAGATTGACGGTTGCCGCGCCGTAGCACATGGCTGCGATATGCGGATCCTGCTCCACGAACTCGCCGGCGGCGATCCCCTCGGCGATGATCTCGCCAGTCAGCTCCTGGATGCGTTCGATGAATTTTTCGATGACGTGCCATTCGCGTTCGATGGCGACAACGACCATCTCATGCACCTTCTGCTCATCGAGCATGTTCTCCACGGTTATTCTGTATTGACCCATCGTGTAGGCCCGCAGCCGGTCGGCCGCGCTGATCGGCTGTTTGCGGATCGCAAGCGCCATCTGGTAGCTCTGCTCAAGCATCCGCCCGCAAATGGCCTGATGGATCTCCGTTTTCGAACCGAAGAAACGATAGATATTCGCCGTCGACATGCCGAGGTCGCGGGCAATGTCGGCCACGTTGGTCTTGCTATAACCGTAGTGGCGAAAGAGTTTTTCGGCCGCATCGAGAATGCGCGCGATGTTTTCCTGGCGCGCAGGGTCGGCGCTGACATCGGGAAGATCGAGCATGAACAAAACCTGATGGTTTACGAGTGACGATTTTCAATTTTCGTCACTCGTAAACCATCAAGGCGCCGATGTCAACGAAATCGCCTACAACCGCAGGCAGTTTTTGGATGCTAATGAATATGCCGAGGATGCGCCCGACAACCTGAAACAAGGGTTAAGTGATCGCAAAACGCTCCGCACAATCGCGCAGAAGCGTCCCAAATTCCGCTGCGCGAGCGGCAGAAGTCGGATCAGATACCCATAAGTCTCGGGCGGAAGCGACGAATGCTGAAATAACCCGCAAGCAGACAGGCCACCAGCAGCGCCAGTTGCACCGCAACGATCGGCGGTTCATTGCCGTTTGGCGCCAGCGCGTTGAGTACCGGGATCTTCTGAAACGACTGTATGATCAGCACCAGACAGTTGAAGAAGAGCAACACCAGGGCACCCACCACGAAGACAGCGCGCCAGATGCCGGCAAGATGAAACCTGTACCGCGCCAGTGCGGTCGGCATGAAGATCAGAACACAGAGGCCGCCGACAATGATTGCCGGCGTGACGCCGTGAAACGGAAACAGAAAACCCGTCAGACTGGTGAGGATGGTCGTGACCATATAGACCATGGTCGACCGGTCGTGGCGGTTGGCGGTAAGAAAGCCCTGAGCAACGACGACACCACTGACGATGGCAATCAAGCTTATAACGACGTGAATGAAGAGAATCCCAGACATTCGCCTCTCCCTTGAGCACTGCATTCCGATGAATGACAGCCCAATGCCCGAATGCGGAATATATACCAAACGCGCCGCGCCAACCAGCGCGGCGCAAGCGCCGAAACAGCCGGTTTAGGCGGCGTGAACTTCGAGCGAGATCGGAACGGATGCAAGCGCCTTGGAAACCGGGCACCCGCCCTTGGCCTTGTTGGCGAGCTCGGTGAACGTGGCCTCGTCAGCGCCGGGAACCTCGCCCTTCAGCGTCAGATGGATCGCAGTGATGGCAAAGCCACCTTCGACGCTTTCCAGCGTTACCTTGGCCGTGGTTTCCATGCTCTCGGCCGTGAAGCCCGCCTCGTTGAGAATGAGCGACAGAGCCATGGTGAAGCAGCCAGCATGCGCTGCCCCGATCAGTTCTTCCGGATTGGTGCCGGGCACGCCTTCGAAGCGGCTGGCAAAACCGTATGGATAACTGTTGAGCGCGCCGCTCTGGGTGGAGATCTGGCCTTTGCCATCCTTCAAACCGCCGGACCATTGAGCCGAACCTGTACGATTGATCTGCATGTCGTCCTCCTTGTCGTTGAGCTGAGCTTTGGAAGCAGAATCTTCGCCTCCCGCGATGATCCGGCAGCGGCGCATTCACGCGGGCCGCGTGGACATCCTAATCCTTCTATCCGTCGAAGACGACGCCGCCATAACAGGAACGGCGCCGACTTTGACAAAGCGCAAGACAGCGGATTGTTCCCATCTTCGATGGGTTGATGCCGTTTAATCATCATACAATATCATTGCTAATGTATGATGATTGAAGTATCCTGCTGTCCATACGAAAAGCGCTTGGGTATCGGCTTCATATGCCCGACATCGCAAGATATTTCCCGAGCGCATGCTGGTCCGGAGGAAATAGGGTGGATTCGCTTGAAGGACAGGGGCATGGCTCTTCAACTCAGCCAGCGCGCCGCCCCCGCGTCCGCAAGAATGTGACAGCCTCGATCGCCGAAGACATCTGCTCGGAACGTTATCCCTCGGGCTCGACATTGCCGCGGGAAAACGATCTCTGCACGATGTATGGCGTCAGCCGCACGGTGATCCGAGAATCCCTCAAAGTGCTGGAATCAAAAGGCCTTGTGCGCGGCAAGCCGCGCATCGGCACCACCGTTTGCGACAAGGACGACTGGAACATCCTCGATCAGGACGTGCTCGAATGGATGGGACCTTACATTACAGGTCTGGACATTCTCAGCTCCATCCTCGAGGCGCGCCGCACCATCGAACCCGTTGCCGCCGAGTATGCCGCCGAGCGCGCCACCGCCCAGGAAATCGCCGATCTCGACAATGCCTGGCGACAGATGCGCGATAGCGGCGACGACCCCGAGAGTTTCACCGAAGCCGATGTGACCTTTCATAAGGTGCTGTTGAGCGCCAGCCACAATCAGGTGTTCCGCCGCCTGTCGAGCGTCATGCATGCGGGCCTCAAATATGCGCTGCACGCCTCGAATGTCGCCGCCCGGAGCCGCGACGAAGCGATCGTCGTGCATGGACAGCTGGTGGAGGCACTACGCCTGCGCGACCGCGCCGCCGCCCGTGACTGCGCCAATCGCATGCTCGATCTCGCCGCCCGCGACCTTGCCGCCGAACAAAGGCCCGAGGGTGCGCGAAATGCAAATTCAGAACCGCCCACCTCCGCGGCACCGCGCCGCTGATACAATCCGAAGCCGAAGTGGAAGCAATCCCATGAAGATCACGAAACTGACGACCTACATAGTGCCGCCACGGTGGCTGTTCCTGAAGATCGAGACGGACGAAGGCATCGTCGGCTGGGGCGAGCCGGTGGTAGAAGGCCGGGCCCTGACCGTCCAGGCCGCCGTCCACGAGCTTGAGGACTACCTGATCGGCAAGGATCCCTTCCTGATCGAGGATCACTGGAACGTCATGTACCGCGCCGGCTTCTATCGCGGTGGCGCCATCCACATGTCGGCACTTGCCGGCATCGACCAGGCGCTCTGGGACATCAAGGGCAAGGCTCTAGGCCAGCCGATCCACTCGCTGCTCGGCGGCCAGGTGCGCGACAAGATCAAGGTTTACTCCTGGATCGGCGGCGACCGTCCTTCCGATGTCGCCAACAATGCTAAGGAGGTCGTTGCCCGCGGCTTCAAGGCGATCAAACTCAACGGCTGCGAGGAGATGCAGATCGTCGACACCTACGACAAGGTGGAGAAAGCGGTCGAAACCATCGCCACCATCCGTGAGGCGATCGGCCCCTATATCGGCATCGGCGTCGACTTCCACGGCCGCGTGCATCGTCCGATGGCCAAGGTGCTCGCCAAGGAGCTCGAGCCCTACAAGCTGCTGTTCATCGAGGAGCCGGTGCTGTCGGAAAACCGCGAGGCGCTGAAGGAAATCGCCAATCATTGCTCGACGCCGATTGCGCTTGGCGAGCGGCTCTATTCGCGCTGGGAC
>Ga0209437_100175_pt1 | contig 137236 bp, 119 predicted proteins | sample AraplaL_Cvi_mTSA_FD_184266 | JGI IMG/M metagenome (GOLD analysis project Ga0209437, IMG submission 184266) | Arabidopsis root microbial communities from the University of North Carolina, USA - plate scrape CL_Cvi_mTSA (SPAdes) (version 2) | ecosystem: Host-associated > Plants > Roots >...
GCCGAGCCAGTCCGGCAGAACTGAGCTGCTTTTCGGCCAGTGCCGCAGAAGAGTTGGTCAGCGCGACCAGTGTAAATCCCTGTTGCTGCAGAGCACTCAGTCCTGCGGCGACATCAGGATGGGCTGGCATGGCTGCGATAATGTCAGCCAGCGGTGTTGCGTCTGCAGGCAGAGTAATACCATAGCGTGTGGCGGTCATCTGCAGCACTGCTTCGGCAATATCACCAAAGTTATGCCAGCTGCCGGTCACCGACTCCACGAGTGAATGATGTAACAGCGAGGTAAACCAGGCTTCAGCACGTTCCGGTCGGTCACCGAGTCGCTGCGCGACAACCCGGTTCAGCTCAGTGGTATCCAGCAGGGTCTCATTGACATCAAAAAACAGGGTGCCGCTGTAGGGTGCGGGGTTGTGACTGTCGGTCATCGTGCCTCCGGTTGGTTTAATGGATGTGACAGGTGAGGCGTTAAAGACGCTCTCTGAAGGTAGAACACCGGTGAGGATTGCTCAATATCGGGTGCTGCGATAGTTAGAAATCAAACTGGAAAACCTGATGTGATTCAGGAAAATATTAATACGCAAAATACTAGTTATGTTGAAAAGGCCGCTGCGAAAATATTCGCGCAGCGGCTTCTTTAGCAAAAACTTCATTATGTAAACTTTTTTATTTTAGGAAAAACCAATCTTTTTTGTGAATGCTATATCTAATGACTTAGGCTCTGATATTTTCGATGGATTCAGAGCTTGAACCTTTATCGAGGGTTTCAAAGGCCATAAATAATTTATATTGAGGTTCTAAATCATCAGAGTTCATTAGTAAGCCGAATTTTTTAATGTAACCCTCTGCGGTTTTAGCAGTAACTTTAAACTTAGTTGAAATACCTTCAATTGACATACCTTCTTCAAAGTGAAAACGCGCATTCAAAGCCTGTCTAATATCCCACGCCCTTGATATGTCAATCCGTATTTGCTTTGTGATTTTTCTATATCCATCTGCGTCGAATGCCACTTTTCAATCTCCTTGGTTAATAAAGCCATGTTGATTACATGGCTGGTTAATTAAAATTAATCTGATTTTGAGTGATAATAATAAAGGTAAACCAGCCCTATAGGGGCAATGAAAATCGAAAATCCCCAGCAAAGAACCATGGTCACAATCTTCGCTGTAATCATTACCATGGCATTGATAAAAAAGACATTATCTCCCAGCACGTAGCCAATAATCTGCTCGTAGACAAACCTTGCGTAAGGGTAGAGCAGTGCATTTATTACGAAAAATGTAATATTTTCGTATCTTATTCCATGCGGGTTTTGAAGCGTGATGTAGATGAATGCTGTAGATATTAATGTGCCAAAAATGAAATGACGGATGTAATAACTCCCTTTTAACCCACCTAAGGTCTTACGAAAAAAATCCATTTCTTTTGCTACTCCTCTGATACCTTCTTAGCCAGAACTAAAACGCCTTCAGTGTATGAATATCCATAACCATACCCATAGCTACCTTTGCCAGCACCGTTATGAATAGTGTTCTCTTTATATTTATAAGCCCATGAGCCTGAAGTTGCCGGAGTTATTGATATTACTTCATATCCTTCTCTGTTAAGCTTATCAATGACCTGACCAACATCGTTATTTAATCTTTCCCCATCAATTTGACAGTCTGACCAGCCATCCTGGACGACTTCTTTCTTTCTGATTTTTTCATCTATATCAATCAAACCAAGAAATCGTTTAGTGTTTCCAGTTGGAACTTTGACAGTCACTTCTTTGTAAATTGGCTGGAAATAGCTAGGTACATATACCGTTTTGTTCATAATTTACCCTTACTTTCATCTAAAATTGTAGCCACTAAAGTTCTTCGCATCACCGCGAAGCGGTTTGGGGTCTGTGACACCCGAACTTTACCGTGATTTCCCATAGTTTTCATTCGGTTTTTTGCAGATTCAGCATGTTGCATTGTTTAATCTATTTTTGTCTGACATTAAACTGCCATTATTTACTAAATGCACCAGAACCTTTTTAAGTCAGACAAAAAAACGAAAGAGCTTCTGTTTTATTGGACGGAGCTTATATACCAGAAATACATATAACTTCAAATAAATCAGTAGGGAAGGGCAGTGAAGATGAGTATATCTTTGGATTGTCTACTCAACCTTACAGTAACAGCGTACCTCGACTACGCAGCAATGGACAATCTGTCGCCTGTTGTCATGGGAAATGGGCAGCTTATACTGACAATCGACATTAAAGCTGATTCACTTAGCAACGATAACAACACCAGTGACATCATCACAAATCAGCGTCAGATTCAGACCATAATTGAGTTTAAAGACGGGCAGACGTTGCTTCTTGGCGAGCTCACGGACACAAAAAGCACTGACAGTAATCGTTCAGTATCCTAGTTCGAAAATACTCCCGTCATAGACTGGCTTTTTCGCAGCCATTCCCGAGCGCACGATGTTCGTTCTGCTGACAGCTCATGTTATTCGCAAGCTGTGAAATTGCCAGGTGGTACGTAAGCATTACCATCAGAGAACGAGATATGAACCGCCGATAAGTCATATTTTTCACGCCCCGCCATTCCTTGTGCGCACAATGTTATTTATGTTAAAAAATGTATCTGAATACCTGTTTCTCTCCGTGTTTCTGTTCCCTGCCGTTCTGACCTTCATCCGTCTCACCGCTGGCAGCCCTTTAAACCCTGACCGCATTGTCTGTCAGTAAACCGCTGCCATCCTGCCTGGTACCAGAACTCATCAATCCAGCCAGCCGCCCGAAACAGTCGTAGCCGGATAGTGATTCTGAGGTTATTAAGCCAGTGATAATTCTTTCAGCCTTGCCCGGCTGCTTCATCAATGACATTTTTATAGTTGTTTATCGTTAACCATTACCGACACCTGAATTACCTCTGAAGTAATTAACCTCCACTCTCTTTGTCTCAGCATTTCAGGTACGTATGAACGCCGCAAAATAAAATCGTAAAGTTATTTTCCAGCCTGCCGATAAGCCGATGAAGTTCGTAATTATCATTCCAATTCTAAAGATTCATTAGCCGTACAGATTTTTAAATCAAGGAACAGATGTGAATTTACTTTTTCTCAGGAAAACTGCCTGCGTAGCAGTCGCCGTTTCACTTACGTCAAGTTGCTCATCAATGCATGATTTTGCCCAAGACTATGGCACCGCAGCGGGTTGTATTGGCGGTGCCGCCTTAGGTGGTGGCATCACTTATCTCGTGACTCACGATGCTAAAAAAGCATTGGTGGGCGGGTTAGCTGGCGGCATGGCCGGTTGTGTGGTGGGTAATGTCTGGCAAAAACGTGAACAAGCTTTGGCAAATATCGCGCAGGAAGAACGGATACGAATCACAACACAAGCCCTAAGCGAACAGGAGAAAAGTCACGCGGCGCAGGTTGGAATAGTTGCCCAGGTTGATGACAGCGCGATGTTTAACACCGGTAGTGCGGAATTGACAGATAGCGGCTTCCGCCAGGTACAAAAGATTGCAGCGGCGATGAACAGCGGCCAACAGAATGATACAGGCGTGTTGCTGGTTGTCGGACACACCGATGCCACAGGAAGTGCTGAATACAATCAACAATTGTCAGAGGCGCGTGCGCATAATGTTGGGCTGGTCCTGAAGCAAAGCGGTATTAAAGCGGACCAGCTCTATTTTCAGGGCGTTGGTTCTGCTCGTCCGCTTGCAGACAATGACTCCGTCGGTGGCCGCGCCCAGAATCGACGTGTAGAGATCGTTGCCCTGACAAATAAAACATTGCTTCTGCAGCGCCTGGCGCTGGAAAATAATAATCCGCTCTATTTGCGTCACAGTTCTGCCGCTGACAGCAATTTAACCAAATCACCCTTAGCGCGACGCGACGCGAACACAAAAACCTCTTCTGACCGCCTGAAAAGTCACGCTATTCCATCAGCAACCGGTTCTGTCGCAGCGAATCCTCGCAGGCCAGATAAACCTTCATCTTCAGTTGAGAGTAATCCTTCAAACTTTGTCGATTTTGGTGGCAAACCTGCCTCACTCAATGCAATGGGACTGGCCAGCAATCTTAAACCGATGTCACGCGGCTTTAGCCTGATTAATCAGGCGCAGGCCAGTAGCGTTACGGGCAGTTGTATGAGCGATCTGCCGCGCGTTAGTGGCCTGGCGAAAAATCTTTCCAGCGGTCAACCGATCGGAGGTCATGAGACCAGTGATTATCTACCGGGCATGAATGGCCGGGCCTGGGCAGGTCTGGTTAACGGTAATCTGGTCACACTAACGCCGGTTTACGTTCTGAAGAATGGTGCCGAAATCACCCGTAATCCACGCGTGCTTATTACCCCCAACTATGCGCAAGGCAATCGTGCTTCAGTTAAAACGATGGCGGGAATTGCCAATAGCTGGGAGGGCGAGGAGAGCATTCTTTATCGGGTATACATCGAGAACGCTGCGCATGAGCCGCTTTCCTGCGTGGATCTGCTACTGCCAAAAAGTGGTGCAAAAGCGCAGCAAGGCCAGCTTTTTTATACAAATCATCGTCAGCCATGGCTGGCCGATTACGCTCCTCAGCGTGGATAACGGATATCATTTATGGAAATCTTAAGTAGTTTAATGCAGGCCATTGCGAATTATCGCTATATATTCTGGCCACTATTTGGTCTGATGGCGCTGACACTGGCTGTAATCAAGTGGTGGGATGAAGTACGTTATTTCACCCTTAACTTTTTCTGTTCACTGCCGCTGATAGGACACATCGCGCGTTTGTCTCGCAGCCATGAAGCACGCCGAAAAGGGACTGGCGGATTAATATGGCATCCGGCTGAAGAAGCATTGTGTGGTAAATTTTATCAGCATCACAGTACCTCAAACCGCGACGCCGATTTTTACAAACGTTGCGTAAATTATCTGAACAAAGTGGATGAACGTGGCCGCAAGCCGACAAGTCTGGTTCTATGGCTCTGTAGCATTGCGTTAGTAATCCTTGAAGCCTTTATTTTTGCCTTAGTCCTGTCTCCGTTTATTGCCAACAATATTTCGGCAAACCAGGCAGAACTTTCAGCAATTGTGGTCTCAGTGCTTATTGGTGTCATTCTGGTTCCTGCAACGCATTTAATGGGGACTCAGCTGCATAAGAACACGTTGCTCAGTAAAATTCGTTACTGGCATAAAGAGGCAAAGCTTGAAAATAATGCAAAGGCGTTGGTGAAAAACACGGAAGTTTCGCTGGAAAATAGCCGTATTGACGACGATGAACCCAGCTATCTGCAGATGTTAAACCGTGTTCAGCACGGGATTGGGGCTAAACCTCAATATGTCCAGACAGTGGTGACACTGTTCTTGATTATTACCTTCGCGGTGGGTGCTTATTTTATTCGTGCGGCGACCATTAATGCCGCTGAGACGGAAGCGGTCAATGGCACGCCATTCAGTCAAACCTCACCTGTTAATGCGTCGCCATTCGATCTGCCGCAACAGGCTGTGGATGACAACCAGCAGGCGGATAAAAAGGCAGTCAGTGAAGTTCGTGAAAACCGCGTATTTGCTTCGAAGCTGACCTTTATTATTCTGTCAGTGATTTTTATTGGTGTGCAGATTATTGGTATTCTGATTGGCTATTCTCGTTCGCTAGTGGGGATTGAATCGCGACTGGCAGCAAAATATATCGGTAATTTCAGCAGCTCAGACGAGTTTGCGGCCTGGTACGCAATGCAGCGCGAGCGCGTTGAGAGAGATGCACAGGATAAGCTCGCCAGCCTGCAGAATCGCATGGCGATGCAGCGTGCCAGCAGCGCCAGCGCGACACACAGTGATTTGCGCACTTTTGATGATTATGTGCGCGGTAAGCAACGTGATAAGGCACTGGCGGATGATGAACATCAGCAGTTTTCCGTCAGCCGCGCCTCAGCGGCCGACAATGCTCAGCCTCAGTCAGTATCTGCCAGTGTTAGTGATTCCGTTGTTCCAGAGCCGGCACGGATCGCACTGGACTCTGTTAACACGCCGACATCAGTGTCAAACAATATTGACGCTAAAGCGCGGGTTGCGGCCTTGGGCGATCTCACATTATTTGATGATGAGGAGCTGGTTCTGGTCGCTGAGGATCTTGATCTGCCGCTCTCTGCATTGCTAAGCCGACGCAAAGTGCAGTTGTTACTAAAAAAAGCACGGAGCTAAGCGGTGAAAATCAACAGATGGTTTTTGTTGTTATTAGTCGGGGCTGGCGCTCTGTCTCAGGCAGCCAGTCCTAATGATATTCCCGGCTGTTATGACTTTGCGAAGTTGAGTCACTATCGTCCGGCAGATAGCGGACGCGAACTGGTGATTGTTATTGATCAAACCGTAAAAGTACCGCATGAAATAAAAAATGCCAGCTGGCAGCAGGTCCTCCGCTTTACAAAGCCGGGCGATCGCGTGGTTCTCTATCAGTTTTCTGCCCTGCTTCAGAATAACTTTATGCAGCGGATGTTCGATGGGCAACTTGACCCCTTGCTGGCCGACAAAAACCTTCGTGATGGTTTGGGTATGGAGAGCCTGAAAAGTCTTGATAAGTGCCTCGTTCAGCAAAAAATCTACTTTGGTAAAACCATTGGTGGCCTCATGGCAAAGAGTTTTGCCGGGCAAGGGGATAACATTGCAAAGAGTGAAATTCTGGATAGTCTGAAACGCATCAGTGACGATCTGGCACAGGATAAAGCGGCATCGCGCACAATTTTTCTTATCTCCGATATGCTGGAAAATAGCGCCTTCGATAGCTTCTATCGTAACAATACGATGCGACTCCTCTCTCCTGAGAAGACATTACAGCAGCTGAATCAGCAAAATCTGCTGACGGATTTTAAGGGAGCAAGAGTCTTCATTGCCGGAGCTGGACTTATCGATACAGATACGAAGAATAACTATCGTTCGGGTAAAGTGCTTCAGCAACTGGAAGCATTCTGGCGGGGTTACTTCACTGCATCCCACGCCGAACTTGTCAGCTTTGGTGCGCCTGCACTTAACGTTGAACTCAATTAAATTCAGGAGGCAGTTCGCTGCCTCTCTAATGTTAACCGCCAGTCCCCCACTCATTCGCTCATCGCCGCAAAGCCATAGGCGGCACCAGCCGAACCCGGATTTGCCGTCAGACCCTAACCGGTTAATCCTTTCTCGTAATTTTCGCAGAATCCGCCGCCGGCATATAAAGGGCAAGTAGACATAATCACCGACTTCAATTCGCTCAACCCAAACTACGCCCGGCCCTTACTTACTTCTTATCCAGCGACCAGGTCGCGCTGCGGATATCCACCTTCACCGGCAACAGACCAATCCGGGTAAAGGTATCCGCCAGTGCCTGCTGCTGCGTAAAGACTTCAGGCGTCATCCGCTCTGCACCAAACGGCATCCTTGCCAGCGCCTGCTGCCAGATCGGCTGGGGCAGACCGGTTGAGGAGGACATTATTTTAGCCGCCTCTTCATGATGCTGATTGGCCCACGTGCTCAGCGTGTCCAGCTCATCCACCACCTGAGCGGCGATTTGAGGATAAGTATCTGCGAACTTGCGACTGGCAAGATAGAAGGTGTAGTGCGGCACCAGTCCCTCGGCATTTTTAATCAGCCGGGCTTTAGCGGTGGTTTCCACTTCGGCGTAGTAAGGATCCCAGATGACCCAGGCATCCACCGCGCCACGCTGGAAGGCCGCGCGCGCATCGGCAGGCGGCAGATAGACGGGTGTAATGTCCTTGCAGCTCAGCCCTGCCTTCTCCAGCGCCGTGACCAACAAATAGTTAACGTCAGAGCCTTTATTCAGCGCCACCCGCTTGCCTCTAAGATCCGCCACGCTTTTAATCGGGGAGTCTGCAGGCACCACAATCGCTTCGGTTTTAGGGTTAGCTGGCGAGTGTCCCAGATAAACCAGATCGGCCTGTGCGGCCTGGGCAAATGTCGGTGGCGCATCGCCGGTGGCGGCCAGATCGATACTGCCGATGTTTAAGCCCTCCAGCATCTGCGGCCCGGCCGGGAACTCAATCCAGTGCACCGCAATCCCCTGCTTCTTAAATTCCTGATCCAGCGTGCCGCGATACTTCAGCAGCGCGAAGATATTGGCTTTTTGAAAACCGATATTCACTGTATCGGGTTTCTCTGCAGCTGCCTGGGCGTTAAATGCAAAACCCGCCTGGGCGGCAATAATCATTGCGCTGAATAAAACTTTTTTCATTTCTCATTCCTGAGTTTGTTTGTTGTCAGCGCAACATAACAAACGCGGATTGAAGCGCTTAGCGAGGAAATGTTCGATGCTTAGCTAAAAAAACGCTATGGATGCCAGACTGACTCGCGTACGCGAATGGCCCGACTGAATAACCCCAGCGCATAAAAGCGGTCAGCGATGGTTTGCTGTTCCCGGATGATGGCCAGGTTCATTCGCTGAGTCTGATGGCTGCGCCGGGCTAAGGCGTGCATTAGTGAGGTCGCAGAAATGCCGAGTTCGCTGGAGAGCAACGCGGCGGCTTCAGTATGGTGTGCATCAATGTAGCGGCCCGTCTGTTCCAGGGCGGTGAGCAGGATCTGCAACAGATCGCCCGACTGCGCCGCAAATCCGCGTTCGGCAAGGTAAAACTGATGATTATTGACCCGGCCAGTGCCATCCGCTATCACCCTGAACTGTCCGCTGTTCTCCGCATCACTGAGGAGCGGATCCCACATCATCCAGGCATCTACCGCGCTGAGGTCGCTGGGCGTCAGTGGATATTTGGGGGGTGCATAGACAATGCGCACCTGATCCAGCGCTAATCCCGCCTCATCCAGGATTTGCAACAGCAGATAGTGGACATTAGAACCACGATTCACGGCGATGCGTTTGCCTCTGAGATCGCCAATCTGCTGAACCGGGCTACTGGTGGGTACCAGCAGCGCCACGCTCTGCGGAGCGGCAGGTTCCCAGGCGACGTAGACCATCGGGCTGTTGCTGGCTTGCGCAAACAAGGGAGGAACTTCGCCGGTGGTCCCGAAATCGACCTCCTTATTGCTCAGCGCATGGAGGAGCTGTGGACCCGCTGGAAACTCGCTCCACAGCACGCTGACGCCCTGATCGCTCAGCTGCTGCTCCAGCGACTGACGCGCTTTCAGAATGCCAAGGTTGCCAAACTTCTGATAACCGATACGCAGTTCACGCTCCTGCTGAGGCTGATGATGAGGAGAGGCCTCGCGCTGACGCAATGAGGTACGGCGGGGTTTAATCACACCCAGATGCCCCAGCTGGGTACGCAGTGTATGACGGCTGATGCCCAGCAGCGCGGCCGCCTGTAACTGATTACCCTGCGTGAGTTCCAGCGCATTTTTTACCAGCGCGGCGATCACTCGTGGATAGAGTGGCGTCTCACTCTGCTGCATCTGCTGACGTAAAAACTGGTCGAGCGCCTCCTCTCCGGAGGGTAAATCGCTGCCAGCAATGGCGTTCAGCCGCAGCTGTTGCGGCGTGACCAGCGAGGTCCTGCTGAGTAGCACCGCATTGTGCAGCGTGTTCTCCAGCTCACGGATGTTACCCGGCCAGCTGTAGTCCATTAGCGTGGCGACAGCATCTTCACTCAGCCGTAACTGAGGACGTCCTAGACGTCGCGCATAGAGTTGCAGAAAATGACTGGCCAGCACCGGAATATCTTCGCAGCGCTGGCGCAGCGGCGGCAATGTGACGCTGGCGACATTGAGACGGTAGTAGAGGTCTTCCCGGAACCGCCGTTCACGAATCGCCACAGCCAGATCCCGGTTGGTGGCCGCAATTACCCGCACATTGACCTTTATCGCTTTAGACGAGCCCACGCGAGTGATCTCGCGCTCCTGTAGTACGCGCAGGAGCTTCACCTGCAGCGACGGACTGAGTTCACCGACTTCATCCAGCAGCAGCGTGCCGCCTTCTGCTGCTTCAAACCAGCCACGATGGCGATCCTGCGCGCCGGTAAAGGCCCCTTTCTCATGACCGAACAGCTCTGACTCCGCCAGGCTCTCGGTGAGTGCCCCGCAATTGACCGCCAGAAATGGCTGCCGGCTGCGGGCGCTATGATGATGCAGATAGCGCGCCATCACCTCTTTGCCGGTGCCGGTTTCACCGATGATCAATACCGTTGCATCGGTAGGCGCGAGCTGATCCAGTACGCTTTTAAAGGCGCGCGATGCGGGATCAATTAACTCAGGGCTGGATATCTGCATCTTGTTTACCGGATTAACAGGAAAGCCATGACCATACCGCGTGGCAGTGGCGGAAACGAGGGGGCGAAACGAGCCGGGTTGTTGCCATTGCAGCAGTCTGCAGCTTTATCTGCCGCAAATGCAGCAGGATAGCGCAATTCCTGTTTGTTATAACCAATTGAATTTTAATGATAAAAAAACAAAATACACACTGGCACACATTCTGCAAATAGCGATATAACCAAAGCGTTAGTCCCTATGTAATAAATTAAAATATCGTTATAAAGGAATCTGCTAATGAGCCATGCGACAAAGGAAAATCTTAACCTTTTCTGGTTTCTGCCCACCCACGGTGATGGGCGCTATCTGGGCACCACAGAAGGCGGCAGAGCGGTTGATTTACCCTATTTACAGCAGATTGCGCTGGCGGCAGATAATCTGGGCTACTACGGTGTATTAATCCCGACCGGTAAAAGCTGCGAGGATTCATGGCTGGTTGCCTCGGCCCTGGCGCCGGTCACCAAAACGCTGCGCTATTTAGTGGCGGTTCGCCCTGGTCTGCAACCGCCGAGCCTGGCGGCGCGGATGGCGGCCACGCTGGATCGTCTATCCGGCGGACGTCTGCTGATTAACGTGGTTACAGGTGGCGATCCGGTGGAGAACAAAGGTGACGGTATCTTTCTGAGCCATGAAGAGCGTTATACAGTGACCCGGGAGTTTCTTGAGGTTTACTCCCGCCTGATGAAAGGCGAGAAGGTCGACTTTGCGGGCGAGCATATCCGCGTAGAAGGCGCAGAAATTCTCTTCCCGCCGGTGCAGGAAAAGGGGCCGCCGCTCTATTTTGGTGGATCGTCGGATGCGGCAATCGATGTTGCAGCAAATCAAATCGACACCTATCTGACATGGGGCGAGCCGGTTGAACAGGTGGCGGAAAAGCTGGCGGTGGTGCGTCAACGGGCGCAGGAGAGCGGCCGTACTCTCTCTTATGGCATCCGGTTGCATGTCATTGTCCGTGAAACCGAAGAGGAGGCCTGGGCGGCTGCGGATCGGCTGATCTCTCATCTGGATGAAGAGACTATCGCCGCCGCGCAGAAAATCTTTGCGCGTATGGATTCAGCCGGACAGGCACGGATGAGTGCATTACATCAGGGCTCGCGAGAGAGCCTGCGCATCGCCCCTAATCTCTGGGCAGGCGTCGGTCTTGTGCGCGGCGGTGCCGGAACCGCGCTGGTGGGCAATCCGCAGCAGGTTGCCGATCGCATCCGGGAGTATCAGGCGCTGGGCATCGGGAACTTTATTTTCTCGGGCTATCCGCATCTCGAAGAGGCACACCGCTTTGCTGAACTGGTGATGCCGCTATTGCCGCTGGCCGCCAACACCGAAAAGAAACAGCGCAGCGTGAACACAGGTCCGTTTGGTGAAACCATTGGCGGTGACCGTCGTCCTGACAAACAGGCCAGCGCCAGTTAGCCAGTTAAAAGAAGAGAAGGCTTGTGTATGTTACAACAGCAGATTGTCATTATCGGCGGTGGGTTCACCGGTACCGCGCTGGCGATCCATCTGGCCCGGCTGGGTGAGTCGGGATTGCAGGTAACGGTCATTGAACCGCGCGCGCAGCTTGCGCAGGGCGTGGCATATGGCACTACCGATCCAGCTCACCGCATTAATGTGCCAGCCGCCAGAATGCAGCTGGCAGGTGATGACGAGGGCGCATTCGACCGCGACTATCGCGCATCACCGGCTTTTAGCGCCGATTCGCAGGCACTGTGGCATGACGATAACGTCTATCCGCAACGTGGTGAGTTTGGTCGCTGGGTCAATGCGCAGTTTGAGTCTCAACAGCAGCGCTCACCAGTGAAACTTAATCATCTTCGTGACAGTGCGGTCGCTTTTAAGAATGGGGTGGTGACCACGGCTTCAGGGCAGCAGATCCGGGCCGATCAGGTCGTGCTGGCGATCAGCCATCCACCGCCGGACCTTCCTGTTCTGCTGAAGTCGCTTCAGAACCATCCGGGATTGATTGCTAACCCGTGGCAGAGCGATGCGCTGACAAAGGTCGCCCCTGATGATCGGGTCGCAATCATCGGGTCAGGTCTGACGATGTCAGATGTGGTGGCGTCGCTACATCGTCAGAAGCATCGTGGAGCGATCACCGCTTTCTCCCGCCGTGGACAGCTTCCGCGTGCAAACCTCAGTGGCAGTTCAGAGAACTACACGCTGGATTACAGTCAGCCGCAGACTGCTACCGCGCGCAGTTGGTTACATCGGGTGCGTCAGGAAGTCAGAAATGCGGCGGCGATGAATCTGCCCTGGCAGCTGGTACTGGATGACATCCGCCGTAACGGTCAGCGCATCTGGCAGAGTCTGTCGCTGCACGAGCAGCAACGCTTCCTGCATCATCTTCGCCCCTGGTGGGACGTCCATCGCTACCGGATTGCACCGCAGGTGAGCCAGGTTCTCAGCCAGCAGCAGGCCAGCGGTCAGCTGTCGTTGCTGGCGGCGCGCCTGATCGCAGCCGAATCGGGTGGCGAAACGCTCCGGCTGACGCTGCGCCTGCGTGGCGCGCAATCGCATATGCTCGAGGTGGAGAAAGTGATTGTCACCACCGGCCCCGCGCACAACGCTTTGCTTAACAGCAACGCGCTGTTGAGACAGCTGCAGAGTGACGGCGTGATTCAGCCCGATCCGCTGGCGCTGGGAATCCATGTTAATGCGCTGTCACAGACGCTGAATGTTAACGGTGAAGCGAATTCCAGTCTTTACGTCGCCGGGCCTGCCGCTCGGGGTCGTTTTGGCGAGCTGATGGGATTACCGCAGGTGGCGGAACATGCTGAATCTGTCGCACGGCAACTGCTTAGCACCCCGCCGCTGTCGCTCAGCGAGCGATGTCCTGGCTCACTGACGTACTAAATCCCCGACCTTAAACCACATTATTAATAGTGGGCGGCAAGCGATTGCCGCATCCGCTCAGGAGTCGCTATGTCATCGCAACGTGAAATTCGCCTGAATGCTTTCGATATGAACTGTGTCGGTCATCAGTCACCCGGCTTGTGGGCGCATCCCCGTGACCGCTCATGGCAGTACAAAGACCTGGAGTACTGGACCGATTTAGCGCGGCTGCTGGAGCGCGGTAAGTTTGATGGGCTGTTTATTGCTGACGTGCTGGGTGTCTATGACGTGCTCAACGGCAATAACCATGCCGCTATCCGTCAGGCTACGCAGGTGCCGGTAAACGATCCGCTGGCGTTGATCACGCCGATGGCCATGGTGACAGAACACCTGGGCTTTGGCCTGACTGCCTCGCTCTCCTTTGAACATCCCTACCCGTTTGCGCGGCGGATCTCGACCCTGGATCATCTGACCAAAGGTCGCATTGGCTGGAATATTGTGACCTCCTATCTGGAAAGTGGTGCGCGCAATATCGGGCATCAGGCTCAGACCGACCACGATGCGCGCTACGACTATGCCGATGAGTATCTGCAGGTCATCTATAAGCTGCTGGAAGGTAGCTGGGAAGACGGTGCTGTCCTGCGCGATCGTGAACGTCGAATTTTCAGCGACCCTAAAAAAATCCATCCGATTAATCATCAGGGCACGTTTTTCCAGGTGCCGGGCATTCATCTTTGCGAGCCGTCACCGCAGCGCACGCCGGTGCTTTATCAGGCCGGCGCCTCCAGCCGCGGTAAAGCCTTTGCAGCGGAGCATGCTGAATGTGTATTTGTCGCGGCACCGTCAAAAGTGCTGCTAAAGAAAACCGTAGCGGATATTCGACAAAGGGCAGCAGAGGCAGGACGCGATCCGCGTTCAATACTGATCTTCAATCTGCAGACGGTTATTGTGGGTGAAACCGACCTGGCGGCGCAGGCGAAATGGCAGGAGTACAAAAGCTATGTCAGTTACGAAGGCGCGCTGGCGCTGATCTCGGGCTGGACAGGTATCGATTTCGGGCAGTATCAGCCGGATCAGGTACTGAAGCATCTCCATACCAATGCCATTCAGTCGGCGGTTGAGACATTCTCTACTGCCGATCCTCATCGGCAGTGGACGGTGCAGGGTCTGGCAGACTGGGTGGGCATTGGCGGCTTTGGTCCGCTGCTGGCAGGCAGCGCCGAAACCGTGGCTGATGAATTGCAGAGCTGGATTGAAGAAACCGACGTTGACGGGTTTAACCTCGCCTACGCCGTGACCCATGAAACCTTCACCGATGTGGTGGAATTGCTGGTGCCGGAACTGCAAAAGCGTGGCGTCTACAAACAGGACTATCAGCCCGGCACGCTGCGTGAAAAGTTGTTTGGACAGGGGCCACGACTGGCCTTGCCGCATCCCGGAGCCGGTTATCGTCGGACCGCGGACACGGAACAGCAGATAAACAGCGCCGAAATGTCGGGATGAGACGGGACGTTCACTGCCTGGTGTCACGCCTGAACCCACGCTTTATGGGCTGGCAGTAAACCGTGATTTTCAGGTTTTAAAAACACAAATGCTTTGCTTCTCACCGGATGAGTCCAGCTATTCATTCGGCTTTTGTCGTGATTAGTTTGCGTGAATAACTTATTGAATATATTGAAATAGTTATCTTTATTTGTTGGTTGTTAGCTGGGCCACAAATGCCTATAAAACCCTCGTTACCGGCTGAATATAATAACGAGGATACGATGAGTACATTAAATATTGACGACACCCTGACCGCCCCGCCGCCTCACTCCTCACCGGTTGGTTCGGTGAGTGATGTGGCCCGGCTTATCAACAGTCATACAGAGAAAAATAGCTATGCCCGCTGGATCGTTTTCCTGGCACTGGGGGGCGTGTTTCTCGACGCTTACGATCTCACCACGCTCTCCTATGGTATTGACGATGTAGTGAAAGAGTTTGGCTTAACCCCAGTCCTGACCGGACTGGTGACCTCTTCGATTATGATTGGCACCATCGTCGGTAATCTGGTCGGCGGCTGGCTGACTGATAAATATGGCCGCTACTCAGTGTTTATGGCGGACATGCTGTTCTTTGTGGTTTCGGCTATAGCTGCGGGCCTGGCACCCAATGTCTGGGTGTTGATCGGAGCACGCTTTCTGATGGGAGTCGGAGTAGGAATCGATCTGCCGGTGGCCATGGCTTATCTGGCGGAGTTCTCTAAATTCTCCGGCAAGGGAAACAAAGCGTCGCGGCTCGCGGCGTGGTGTCCGATGTGGTATGCCGCCTCATCAGTCTGCTTCTTTATTATTTTTGCACTCTATTTCCTGCTGCCCGCTGAACACATCGACTGGCTGTGGCGTGCCTCGCTGCTGTTTGGCGCCGTACCGGCGCTGCTGATTATCGCGGTGCGCAGTAAGTTTATGAATGAGTCACCACTGTGGGCAGCTAATCAGGGCGATCTGAGCGGTGCCGTGCGTATTCTGCGTGACTCCTACGGCATTGTTGCGCATGAGGAGCAGCCCGCTAAAGCCGAAACTATTAAAGCGACACCGAAAGTGCGTATCCGCGTACTGTTTCAGAAGCCTTACCTGGAGCGTACCGTCGTCAGCGCAGTGATGAACGTCTGTATCTCGTTTGAGTACACTGCCATTGCTTTCTTCCTGCCCTCCATTCTGGCGCAGTTCCTTGGGGCGGGCGTCTTTGAGACGATTTCCGCTTCGCTGGGTCTGAATGCGTTGTTTGCTTTTACCGGCGGTTTGCTTGGCATGCGGCTGGCCTGGAAATTCCCTTCACGGCATGTGGCGATTGCTGGCTTTGCGTTGCAGTTTATCGCGTTGATTTCGCTGGCACTGATCGGTCATCCGCAGGCCACCCTCGGTGTGGTGTTTGCTGTATTGTTGCTGGGACTCTGGCTGTTTGCCGAAGGATTTGGACCTGGCGCGCAGTTAATGATCTATCCGGCGCTCTCCTATCCGACCCACATTCGTGCAACCGGTGTTGGTTTTAGTCGCTCGCTCTCTGGCATCGGAAGTGCGCTGGCGTTGTTTATCCTGCCAGTTTTGCAGGCTCGTTATGGCACTAATATGTTCTGGATCGTATCTCTCGCCGCCCTTATTCCCATTATTTTCCTGTTGATTATCCGGTTTGAACCGACCCGACAGGACATTGATGAACACCCCGAATCAGGAGAAAATCATGTCTGAATTAAGTCGCACTGAATTTGCCGCACTGACCGAACAGTTCAGGCCACTGTTTATCCGCATTGCTGAGGGTGCCGCCGCACGTGAAGCCGATCGCACTCTGCTGCATGAGCCGATTCGCTGGCTGAAAGCGGCGCGATTCGGCACCCTGCGTATCCCAAAAGAGGAAGGTGGTTTTGGAGTTTCGTTGCCGCAGCTCTTTTACCTGCTGACCGGACTGGCCGAGGCTGATTCGAATCTGCCGCAGGCACTGCGTGCGCACTTTGCCTTTATCGAAGATCGTCTGAACCAGCCAGAGAGTGAAGAGCGGCGGCGCTGGTTTCGCCGTTTCGTGGATGGTGAGTTGGTGGGTAGCGGCTGGAGCGAGATCGGAGCGGTTAAGCTGGGTGAGGTCAACACTCAGGTCTCACCCACAGAGGGAGGATGGCGGATCAGTGGCGAAAAGTTTTACAGCACCGGCACACTTTATGCGGACTGGGTTGATGTCTATGCAAAGCGTACTGACAACGGTCGTGACGTGATTGCTCTGGTAAACACCCATCAGAGTGAGGTGGAATGTGATGACGACTGGGATGGCTTCGGGCAGCGTCTGAGCGGTAGCGGCACAACACGCTTTAATCATGCCTATGTGGAGCAGCCGCACGTTTATGATTTCAGTGAGCGCTTTCGTTACCAGACCGCATTTTATCAGCATGTATTATTAGCCACGCTGGCGGGTATAGGTCGGGCCATAGTTCGTGATGTGTCTCAGGGTGTTGCGCACCGTAAGAGGATTTACAGCCACGGCAACGCGTCTCAGGTCAAACAGGATGTGCAGGTTTTACAGGTGGTCGGTCAGATCAGCAGCTGGACATGGGCTGCTGAAGCCGCCGTGGATCGGGCTACCCACTCATTACAGCGGGCATTTAAACTGCAACAAAGCGGTGTTGAAGAAGCAGAGCTTCACGCGGCTAACGTACAGGCAGAGGTGGAATCCGCCCGGGCGCAGGTGGTCGCGGTTGAGTTAGTGACGCGTGCCGCCACGGAATTCTTCAATGCCCTTGGCGCTTCCGACACCCGTGTCAGCAAGGTGCTGGACCGGCACTGGCGCAATGCCCGGACGGTCTCATCACATAATCCAGTGATCTACAAAATACGTAACGTGGGTGACTGGGAGGTAAACGGTAACGATCCGACGTTTATCTGGCAGATTGGTAACGGCGATTAAATATATTGTCGATAGAAAATGGGGTGCGGCAGTAACGTTCAGTCTGATAATTAATTCGAACGCTATCTGGCGTTTATTTTCGCTTTACAGATGCAATCCGCAAAAAAAGATTCGCACCAGGATTTTAAGCTCCAATGGTTTTTATAAGTTTCAGGTTTTAAATTAATTTAATTGGATTGTGTCATTAATTAACTGCCTGCCGGGAACGGGGGCATTTATATGATAATCCTGCAGTGCCGGAGTTAAAAAACCAGCTTCGCAATGCGAAGCTGGTTATCATCCTGCCGAACGTGCTGTTAAGGCAGGCTCACAGGCTCTGGCATTGCTGAGGAGTGGTGAGTTGAAATCTTCCAGCCCTGACCATCCCAGACATAAGTAAACGTATAACGTGCTGTGACGTGCGTATGGTCTTTGAAGGTGAAAGTATAAACGCCGGTATCAATAGCCTTATTACAACCCATTCTGATGGTGTGCGAATCGATTTTGCCGATTGGACCTTTTTTCAGGAAGTCTTTGAAATAATCAATACGTTCCTGATCGGTTAATCGTACTTTATTTGAAATGGTTGGCAGTAAAACGGCATCGCTGACATATAACTCAGAGACTTTTGTCGCGTCGCCGGTTGCCAGAGAATCGTTCCATTTATCAAACAGGCTGGCTACATCCTGTTCAGACACTTTTATACAGGTAACCGGTTGCTGTGCTAACGTAATCGCTGGTGTAGTGATAAAGCCCAGCAGGCACAGTGCGAGTAAACTTTTTTCATTATTTTGACACCTCATTTTTTTCCAGCGTAATCGCTGTACCACGCCATTGGCTGGAGTCACCGCCTGTGCTAAGTGAGGTAATAAAGAAATATCCAAGTCCATGTGAAAAACGCATAATTATTTTGCACATTAGCGCGACAATAGAATAATTAAATAAATTCAATCAAGAGCGTAATTGTAATCTGTTTTCATCCTTAATTTTATCAACTATTTTTTTATGATGGCTCATAGGGTTATTAATTAAATATGCAGTATTACAGGGTATTTATTAGTGTTAATGACTTACAGTCATCAATTTTTCGCCGCATAGCTGATGCACCTACAAATGCTTCAGTGAGTATGAGATTTACTGCTCTATGAGGCGATGCAGATCTCCTCGTCCCATGATCCCACCCCCGGCAGGGCTAACAATACGTTGAACGGTATCAGACATTCTTACTTCGTATAATTATTCTTATACGAAGTTATGACAGGCTGATGCTGCCGGGTTATGATGGAAACTATAACAATGCCACACCGATAGATGACAACGCTACGTGAATTCTGGCAGGTAATCCCCCTGCTAACTTCTCAGAATTCACGTAGCGTTGTCAGGACATGTTTTGGTTGATAAGTGAGCAAAAATGAATGAGTTAGAGCCTGTCACCTATTTGAGTGTGGATCCGAACAGTGACATCACAGAACGCCTCAGGCAATTCGTCCAGGATAAAGAGGCTTTCTCACCTAACACCTGGCGGCAGCTGATTAGCGTCATGCGGATCTGTAATCGCTGGTCGGAAGATAACCAGCGCAGCTTCCTGCCGATGAGCGCTGGTGACCTGCGCGACTATCTCTCGTTTCTTGCTCAAAGTGGTCGGGCTTCTTCAACGATTACTTCACACGCGGCCCTGATCTCGATGTTACACCGTAACGCCGGATTGCCGGTGCCGAATGTATCTCCTTTGGTTTTTCGTACCATAAAGAAGATAAATCGCGTGGCAGTGATGAACGGTGAACGTGCTGGCCAGGCTGTTCCCTTCAGGCTTACTGACCTGCTGGTACTGGATGGAAAATGGTCAGGATCTGAAAACCTTCAGTTAGTGCGCGATTTGGCCTTTTTACACGTAGCCTATGCCACGCTACTCCGTATCAGTGAACTGTCGCGATTAAGGGTGCGTGATGTGATGCACGCCGTTGATAGCCGTATCATTCTGGATGTTGCCTGGACAAAAACGATTGTGCAGACCGGTGGATTAATCAAGGCGCTCGGCACCCGCTCAACCCAACGTCTGGAACAGTGGATAGAAGCCTCCGGACTCTCTAATCAGCCCGATGCTTATCTGTTTACCGCAGTTCATCGATCTGGCCGCGTACTGGTTGCCGAAAAGCCAATGAGTACCCGGGCTCTGGAACAGATCTTTAACCGTGCATGGCGCAGCGCTGGGAACGTTGGCGCGGTTAAAGCTAACAAAAATCGCTACAGTGGCTGGAGTGGCCACAGTGCCAGGGTGGGTGCCGCTCAGGATATGGCGGATAATGGTTATCCGATCGTCCGTATCATGCAGGAAGGCACATGGAAAAAACCGGAAACTCTGATGCGGTATATCCGTCATGTGGATGCACACAAAGGCGCAATGGTAGAGTTCATGGACCAGTATGCTGACACTGACTTATCTGACTGATAGCTTCTAAAAAGGCCATCTGAAGCTATATTCAGGCTAAAGTTATCCACAGAAAAAGTGGACAGCCTGTGTGTAAGCCTGTACTGAATAGGTCGTTATCTGGCCTTTGTCCCCATTATCTCGCTGATTTAAAGCATTTATTCACCAGGTATGCTGTTTTAGGCTCATCTGTTCTGGAAAAAGATTTCGCTTCAGAAGCCAGGATCAGGGATGCTGCCAGCATCACACCCTTCTATAACATCAGCTTCCCACACTGGAAAATCATGTCTCCTGACAGGGGTTGTTAATAGGTCTTCTCAGGCGGTTTACATCACTCCAGATGAACTTTAATTCAGCTTACATCTGTCTGAACAATATCATCAACGTCACTTATCCGCTGTGGCGCTGAAAAGCCCGTCACCCAGCGGATAAAGTAATTGAATCTGTTGTTTCTTTTTATTGTGCGTAGCCTTTCTGTTTATCGCAGCAGCCGTGGCAGCCGTGACAACGTCCCTTTCCCTCCTGCATCATGACTGGTATTGCCTGCACCCGGCTTCCTGCTTTTCGCAGTGCAAACAGAATGACCATGTTAAGCAACAGTATGCCAATCAGGCAGGTTGCACTAAATGCAGGATGCTCGGTAAACGTGACGGTCTGATAAAACAGCGTGGCCGTGGTGTAAGCAATATTCAGTCCCCAGAAGAATGAGAACATCATCCACTTTCTGCCGGCTTCGCGCGCAATAGCGCCCATGACTGAAACACAGGGCACATAGAGCAGGACAAAGATTAAGTAACTGTATGCGGCGAAGCCACTGCCAAATTTGGCTGACATGATGCCCATAGAGCCGGATGCCATCTCACCATCACCTTTGCTGGCATCGATGGGATGAGCCAGTGCATCAATTCTCAATGCAGCTGTTAACCCCGCCCAGGTCTGTGTCAGCGCATCGGTCAGCTCAGCTTTAAGGTTAAAAGTCTGCGGATCAAACGCGTTGTTCTGGAGCGCTTCAGTGGTGTAAAGGCTGTTGAGTGTGCCGACCACGACCTCTTTAGCCATAATGCCACTCACCAGTCCAACGGTCGCCTGCCAGTTATCCTGAGTGATACCAATCGGCAACAACGCAGGCGTAATCGCTTTACTGGATGCCGCCAGTGCAGAATGGTTAATGTCTTCGACCAGCTGGCCATTAAATGCAAAGCTGCTCAGTACGCCAACCAGCATGCTCACCAAAATGATGACCTGTCCGGCCCGGACGACAAACATTTTCAGCCGCTGCCAGGTCTGCAACAGCAGACTTTTCAGATGAGGCCGGTGATAGACCGGCATTTCCATGATAAACGGGGATGCTTCTCCGCTCAGCAGGGTGTGCCTGAGTACCAACCCGGTGATGATCGCAACAACAATGCCCAGCAAATAGAGTGAGAAAACCAGGCTGGAGCTATGCGCGTCAAAAAATGCTGCAGCGAAAACCGCAAAAATCGCCAGCCGCGCCCCGCACGACATAAAAGGTGCAATCAGGACCGTAAGCAAGCGCTCACGCGGTGTGTCGAGTGTCCGGGTGCCCATGACTGACGGTACATTACAGCCAAAGCCGACGATTAGCGGCACAAAGGATTTACCCGGCAGGCCCAGCGACTGCATAAGCCGATCTATCACAAAAGCAGCGCGCGCCATGTAGCCTGAATCCTCCAGAAAAGAAAGGAACAGGAACATCAGGCCAATCTGAGGAATGATCGGCAGCACGGTATTTATGCCGGATCCGATGCCCTGAGCCAGAAAAACGGTCAGCCAGTCCGGGAAGTGGCCGACATAGCCCAGCCATTGCATGCCATGAATAAATATGGCCACAGAACCACTGTCGAAAAGTGGCTGCAGTGCGGCACCGATATTAATTGAGAGCACAAACATCACATACATCACTGCCAGGAATATCGGAATGCCCAGCCAGCGATTCAGAACGATACTATCAATCTGACGGGTCCGACCGGCTGGTAATACCTGATGAATATTACTCACGGCTGCGCAAAGTGCGTTGATGGCACGATAACGGTAATCGGCAATCTGTACGCCGGTGTCGTTGCCCGCCTGCTTCATCATCTCAGGCAAATGCGGGAGCAGCTCCGGACAAAGCTTCTGGCTGTTAATATCACCCTCCAGCAGCTGCAATGCCAGCCAGTAACGTTTTTGAGGCGCTATCGTTTCGGGCATTTGCAGACACAGCTGCTCAATTGCTGAGTTAATCGCGGCCGGGTAACGCACCCGTTCTGGAGCGCAGTAAACATGAGCCTGATCGATCAGGGTTTTGAGCTGGGCAATACCATCGCCCCGGGTTGAGGTCACGGAAACAACCGGACAGCCAAGACGTGCAGATAACGCCTGAATATCAGTAGTGATGTTCTGACTGGCGGCAACGTCCTGCATGTTAAGGGCGATAATGCAGGGCACGCCAAGCTCCAGTAGCTGCAGGGTCAGGAACAGATTACTTTCCAGACTGGATGCATCGACCACGTTAATCACCATATCGGCGTGATCCTGATAGAGATACTGGCAGGCGATGCTCTCATCAATGGCTCTTTCAGCAGACAGCGTCGTCAGCGAACGAGTTCCGGGCAGGTCGATGAGCCTGACATCTGACTGTGCAGTAAAAAATTGCCCTTCTTTACGCTCAACTGTCACACCCGCCCAGTTACCGACCCGCTGCCGGGCTCCGGTAAGCTGATTAAATAGCGTGGTTTTGCCGGTGTTAGGATTTCCAATCAGCCCGATGGTGATCTTTTTCATCAGACGATTTCCTCCAGGATCATAGAGGACAGGTCCCGCAGTCGAACTGCCAGACTGATACGGCGCGTGCGAATTTGCACCGGGTCCCCCATTGGCGCCACGCGAACCGTCTCAAAAACGGCGCCGGGAAGCATGCCCATCGTCAGTAATTTCTGACGCCAGGCGAAATTTACAGACGGCTTATAGCCAAGGATTCGATAGGTACTGCCCATGTTAATTGCCATAACACGCTCTGCCTCAAGGTAAGAAGCACTCATTTTATAAATGATAAGCGTTTCGCTTTTTGATCTGGAATGAGCAATCGAGAGAAAACATGTCGTCAATGCGTATGTGGAAGAAAACGTATCCTTTCACAGGAGCCTGGTGACGGGTGAGATGGCCTGATACGTGTAAATAAAGACATCATGGCTTGTTGCCACTGAGTCAGACCTGCATCATAAGCGGTGACAATGTCAGGCAACTACAGAGGCTATTCGGCCATAATGAATGGCACAAAATCTTACGGTAACCTTGGGGTAGAGAGCAGCCCTGGATCAATAAGGATTATATGAAACAAATTACGTTGAGTGACCTCCAGAAACAAAGCGAACAGGCTGCACACTCTCCTCGCTTGCGAGCTAATCGTAATCTACATCCCGAATTAAGCGATCCGGTTCAACGTCTGGCCATCGCTATGGAGCCGGGCACTTATGTTCGCCCGCACCGCCATCCGCATACTTTTGAATTGCTGATGCCTCTTCGAGGACGCTTCCTGGTATTAAATTTTGATGACAATGGTTATGTGACCCAGCGGGTGATGCTGGGTGAAGAGTGCAAGGTGCTCGAAACGGATGCCGGCATCTGGCATGCGGTACTCTCCATGGATAAAGGCGGGGTTATTTTTGAGGTAAAGCATGGCGGTTACCAGCCAGTTACTGAACAGGATCTTGCCCCATGGGCACCCGCCGAGAATGAGCCTGGCACCATGGAACTGATGGCATGGTACGAACAGGCGCAGGTAGGTGATGGTAGTTTCACTCGATAATTTTTAGCTTATTTGCAGCGGGCGGTATGGTGGCCAATGCCGCCCTTCAGGTGACATCTGGCAATTTACAAGGCTGCCTGCACTCATCTTTAAATCCAGAGATTGTTTTTACGAACTCTTGAGATGTAAAAAACGGGTATCCGAACACAGTAACTAAGTAGGCTTAATCAGGTTCCGGTAATTGCTTAGCATTTGAAACAGACCATTCGGATGATGCAGTAAATTGAATATTAAGCCATCTATCAGGTCAGGCAGCGCCATTTCAGACGTCTCCACTGCACTATTGAGGTCAGAGAGGCAATAAACGTCCTCAGCCTTACATTCGAAATAAGGCTGAGGAATTTGTCTTTTAACCATCTTTGAGCTTCATCAAAAAGTTTTTCTTATAATTCACACTCTATAAACCATAGTTTAAATGGCGGATATACCAGCGCTTCACGGTATTGATTTATGGCGAGTACGCATTGCGGAATGTGTAGCCCCGAACACACTGTTAAAAATGACACTTCTCCAGCCTCACTGGACTTCGTAAAAGAATCTTACCGATAATAAAACTGTGGTTTTTGTCGATTCAGATGATATCGTTTCTGAGTAGTGAAAAAACACACTGATCTTACCGGTCGTGAGCCTCTTTAATTTGCTGCAAGGGTATTTACGGATGATTATCATGGCATGTAGCAAGTCTTAATCCTCCCATTGATAAAACGGCAGAGCCAAAACCGAAACATGCCCTTTGAGGCTACGGCCTATGCGTTTAAGGGCTGATTATACCGCCGTTGAAGTTAGCTGGAACGTATTTATGGTTTGCTGATATGAGCCTTACGCAAGTTTTAATGTTGTAGCTGTTCAGGATTAGAGGACAGTTACGGGATCGCTGCTAAAAGTTAATACATTCATCCATTTAAAGGGAACAACCAGAACCCAATAATAGCACTTAAACAGGATCTTGCAGAAAATTAGTTACATCATACATAAGCCTATCACGTCTATGTACGCCCCTTCGGGGCGCGGGGGCGGCTAGTCAAAAGGCACTCGGAATTCCAGAATAACTTTGTTTTTAGTACGTCAATAAACACACAAAATCAGCAGGCCTTCTCGTATTATTGAAACTAATCCAACAGGGTGTTGTAACTAACTTATCGCATTATTGATCTTTCATTACTTAACATAAATTATACTGTTCATTTTCCTTTGGTGCGGCTAACGCTTATTCCAATGACATCCCGATTTTTAATCATCTGAGAAAAGTGGCGATAAATTTAAGTTCAGTTTATTTAAATAGTGTGTCGTTTATTTTTTAATCAGATGCACATTCAGGATTTTCTTTATCTGAATTGAAAGTTTCATTTATCGCAAATACATGTTTGATTTTCTGTTGCAGCTTTTTAACAGTAATGTTAAACATGCTTAATCATCATACACCCCAACACATTATAATTGATCTGCATCAGTCTTTTGGCAGATAATTATTCGAAGGCTGGAATTGTTATCGTGTCGTTTAACAATTTTAGCTAATAATGCCACATCTTCTTAAAAACTAATGACAGGACAATGAAATGACATCTTTCAATTCTGGCAAAAAACTCGTCTGCGCTATTGTGATGACAGCTTCAGTAATATCCATGACCGCCTGCTCAAGCAATTATGTCATCTCCACCAATGACGGGCACATGATCACGACTCATGGTAAACCCGCCAAAGATAAACAAACTGGCATGATCTCGTATAAAGATGCAGACGGAAATATGCATCAGTTGCAGCAGCACGACGTTAAAGAAATTGTACAAAAATAAATCAATTCAGCCAGCAATCGTAATCATTAATTTTAAAATTTAAAAGCAGTGGAACTGAACAATGAAACTTTCTGTAATCAGCATGGGTATGCTGCTGTGCGTCTCTTCGTCTGCAATGGCCATTGGCTTGAATGTGGAGCAAGGTAAAAATACCACTGCGCTGGACGCAGAAATTGGCCGCTCATCCAGCGGAATTTATCTGGATAGCCAGTGGATCAAAAATACGGCGGATGGTGTTCAGATTGGTCAGGCGGGTACCGGTTATAATCTTGAACTTGGTCCGGTAATGCTGACAGCTGGCGCCAAAGCCACTTATCTTGGTGGCAAGAAAGGGGATAACGGCGTCGCATTTCCTGTCGGTGGCGGTGTGAAAATCAATCTGCCCGCTGATTTTGCGATTTATGGTGAGGGATATTCTGCTCCGGAACAGCTGACTAACAGCGTTAAGAATTTTGTGGAAGCGAACGCCGGCATAAGCTGGTCACCGCTGGGGCCGCTGGTCTTGAAAGCCGGCTACCGTTATGCAGGTGTTGATGGCAAAGATGGACGCCCGGGCCATACCCTGATCGATGGGCCTTACATTGGTGGCGGCCTGACATTTTAATATCAGATAACGCTCCTCTTCTATAGGGTGAGGAAACCAGCCAGCTTGACTGATCGGTTTCTTTACCCATTTTTCGTTATGACTCTGACGGAAAGCAGTGAGAAACAGATGATGAAACCACTCATGTTGATGTTATTTACCCTTTGTCTGACAGGATGTGTCCAGTATAAATGGGTCAAGCCTGACGCATCTGAGCAGCAGGAGTTCGTGGCAGAAACAGCCTGTAAAGCTCAGGCACTCAGGGATTTACCGCCAGACAATGTCGTTAGCGGTAAATACACCTCAAAAGACAATAAACACAAGACAACTGATACGAATTACTCAACCAGCGATGCTAATGAAAGTCAGCGAGACATATTGGTGAAAGACTGTATGTTCAAACAAGGCTGGCAACAGATTGAGATTCAGCACTAACGACATTGAACTGTCAGAGGCCAGGTAAAATCCTGGCCAGCACTGACCCGACAGGTTTTACCGATTGTGGCCGGAATTTATTCGGGCATCATCCTGCTGCTGCTGTGCAGTACGCTGCCGACGGCACCGTTCCGAGCAATACAGAACCTCTTCCCAGCACCTTTCCCATTTTTTTCGCCATGACATCGGTTTGTTACACGTTTTGCAGTAGCGCACCGGTAGTGACTTTTTATTGCCTTTGAACACGTCAATCCTCCAGAAAATCCAGGACACTGACAAAGCCTATGCCATATACAGTATAGCTAACCGTCGCACTGGATAACTGATGACAATGGGCGACAAAGTTAGCAGACTGCTTTTTTCATACTCTCTTGTTCTATGATTATTCTTCGACGACCCCATTTGCTCTGACATTGTACTGTGAAATATCTATTACAGGTTTTTGGCATTATGCGCTGCTGACGACGAATTAATTAGCCAGGTTAATAATAGCCGCTTCCTGGCACACCGTTTTCAGTTCAGTGTCTGGCAGCATGTCCATCGATGTGTTTTGGGACAGGCTGGCGAGGTGATTGCAAAATCACATGGTTCACGGACTGAGCTGAATGAATATCGATGAAAAATGCTATCGCTTCCGTTATCAGCATCAATGACAACAGGGTAATAACGTGGGGAAATAATGCTGTCTATGATTACGTTGCAAACTACCTCCCTCTTTGAATCTTTACAGAGCTTCAAAAATCATGACTCTTGTAAATAATTGACTTTAGCCCACAACGGGTGGCTCTCGTTTTGACGAGTTTGTATCCATTTATTTGATGGCTGTAGGTGGATGCAAACGCTTAAATCAGCCATAACGCAGGCCGGCCCGCTCTTAAATAACCCTATGCGCTGCATAAGAAAAAAACAACCCATTATCATGGCGTTACAAATAACCACAGTTAATCAGTGGGCTAATTATTTAAAGCGTCACCGTGCCAGTCATTCAACAAAATTACGATTAACATCATGATCTTATCCAGTTTTAGCTGTCTGCCCTGAATCATTACCTTTAATTTTCAGAGCAATGCGTGTACAGGATTTGCGAAGCGACTTTGCTGAAAACAGCGTGAAAGCACAATTTCCCTATACCCGCTCCCAATTAACTAACTTTTCAGATGTCGTTTTTTTTGACATTTTGAGCTAAGAGCACCGCAAAGAGTAACTCTGCTTCAATTTAAGGGTGATACGGTAATTACAGTTTAAACTCTTGTAGAAAGCGATTAATATGTTAGCGTTGAACTATCGGTTCTGTATTTTGATTCTTCGAAGGCAAGCATTCTAAAAAAGCAGGTCTGACGAAAAGTATCAGCGTGAACCCGCTCTGTATTTTATTATCTGAACATGACTATGGTGACTTTGATGAGTGACACTCTCAACAGCTTGAATAATATCCGTACCCTTCGCGCAAACGCTCGCGAGCTTGACCTTGCTGCCCTGGAAGAAATGCTGGAAAAACTGTCAGTTGTAGTGAGTGAGCGTCGGGAAGAAGCTCAGGCTTCGGAAGCAGCTAATCGTGAAAAAGCCGAGAAACTGGCAAAATATCGCGAGTTACTGTTGCAGGAGGGTATCGATCCTAATGAACTGTTAAATGGTATGCCAACTGCACCCGCTGAGAAGAAAAAACGCGCACCTCGACCAGCTAAATATCAGTACACCGACGAAAATGGTGACGTTAAGCAATGGACTGGCCAGGGCCGTACACCCTCAGCTATTAAATCAGCCATTGATGCAGGTAAATCACTGGATGATTTCCTGATTTAACTCAGTCTGCATACATGAAAACAGCCTGCTTTAAGCAGGCTGTTTTATATCACATCGACATCCGGTAGTAGCTCTGACATTATCCGTCGGCCCTTACCCCGCCCTTCTGCAATTTTTTCTCATCCGTCAATCTACAGTTCTTCCCAGGCGTTTCACTACACTTAGTTGCTGAACATCTTCCGCAACAGACACACGGCTTCATTCTTCCCCTGAGCTGATTTATTTATTCAGCGATTACATGTTACGAGCGCTGATAATTTCCAGGCCGATCTGCTGATTATAAGAGAGCTCACGCGTATTGCCATCAGGGTCGGAAAAAACGCCCGGTTACCCATTGGTGCATCAGATTGCTGAGCATCCCTTAGGCAAAACACCGTCAAGCCGTGCGCGGGCAACGTTGACATCTATCCCTTCACGACGGGTAAAGGCCACACCAATATAACCAAAGGGACCCGGCGGCGTATCTTTACTGTTGTCAGATTGCACCCGCACCAGCGCAGCACTGCAAGATGTTGAGCAGAACATCTCAAAGGATAATGCTTCAAAACCACGACGAATTTTTGGCGATGGCCAACCACTATCATGGCTAGGCATCATGCCTGTCCTGAATAAAACCTCATTTCTGATTCACGCACAGTTAATAAAAAAGAAAATGCTAAACCCAGCGCCGCTTCTATAACGAAAACCAGGTATTAGCCAGCAGATTACGCTTAAACTGTACGATTTACTGGATTAGATACCACCATTCAAACCTGATTAACAGCGAATAAAACCACATTGGCCCTTCAAATGCCGCGTATGGAAATGTTACCCTTGCTGGCTGAATAATTTGCACTTTATTGATTAACTTGAGTATTTGAGGATTGGTATGAGTAAGAATCTGAGCAACCTGAATAATATCCGCACAATGCGTGCTGAGGCACGCAATATGACGCTGGATCTGCTGGCAGAGCTACACCAGAAATTGGAAACAGTGGTAAATGAGCGTCGTGAAGAGGAAAGTGCACGAGAGGCAGAAGCTCGTAAGAAAGCTGAAAAGCTGGCGTTTTATCAGGAGTTGCTGATGGAAGAAGGAATTAATCCGTTGGAACTGGTAAATAGCGCTTCTCCTTTGGTAACCGGCAAAAAGAAACGGGCAAAGCGTCCGGCTAAATATCGCTACAATGACGAAAACGGTCAGGTTCGTTACTGGACGGGTCAGGGCCGAACCCCTTCAGCCATTAAAGCTGCGATCGAAAATGGCCAGTCACTGGATGATTTCCTGATTTAATCGCGCTAATTTCTTGCCGGAATGTTGACCGCCAATGGGCGGCAATATTCCGGTCCGCAAAGTCCCATGGCACAGATATTTACCCTGGTGTCCAGGTGTCCTTCTTTTCCACGTTATCATTAGCCATCACTGGCTCAGAACCACGAAACGTTCGACGCCACTCGCTGGGTGAAACACCAAACCGCGATTTAAAACGTTGACGAAATGAAACCGGCGACTCAAAACCCACCTTTTCGGCCACACTTTCAATATTCATAGTGGTTGTTTCCAATAGCCACTGGCTGCGTTGAAGGCGCTCAGCCGTCAACCACTCACCCAGAGACATACCCGTTGCTCTTTGGAAGTGACGGGTCAGCGTTCGCCGGCTCATGCTGAGCCTGCGCGAGAGGGAATCAATATTCTGCGGCTTATGCAGATTCTCCCGCAGTGACGCCAGCAGTGCATTAATCTTACTGTCACGCGTTGTTTCCGGAACCGGACGCTTAATAAACTGCGCCTGACCGCCTTCACGGTAGGGCGGCACCACCATTCGTCTCGCTATCCGATTGGCAATGGCACTACCATAGTGATGACGGATGATATCCAGACAGCAGTCGATCCCTGCAGCGGTACCAGCAGAGGTTATCAGACGATCGTCACGGGCATAGAGCGCGTTGCTATCGAGCTGAACGGCCGGAAAGCGGGAACTGAAGTCCTGCTCAAATTCCCAGTGTGTGGCAGCCCGGCGCTGATCAAGTAAACCTGCATAAGCCAGTACATATGTGCCCAGACACAGTCCGACGACTTCCGCACCACGCTGCCAGGCCGCTACCAGCTTATTAAGCAGCGCCTGCGCCGGTTTTTCAGCCGGATTGTGCCAGTAGGGAACTATAATAATCGCCGCCTGATCAAGGAGTTCAGGGCCATACTCTACGGTGATTGACAGTCCCATATCGGAACGAACCACGCCAGGTTTTTCTGCAAAAACATCAACCTGAAACAGCGCCTGCTGGGGCATAGCCGATCCAAATAAAATGCAGGGAACTGAAAAGTGAAATGGACTAAAACCTGCGGTTGCCAGCACTGCGACTCTGAGCCCAGCCATTATCTTCCCTCACTGAACAAGCATGCCGGTGGAAACCGATTGTAAAGCATAAGCCGTTCACAAAGCGCCTTCGCTTCAGTGAAGGGTCGATTAGAACGTCATGGAGTCACCATCTTCCGGGATCAGCACTTTGTCAGCAATACCCTGTTCTGATGTATAGGCGCGCAGTTCAGCACGGGTCAACAGGCAGTGGTTGATGGCTTCCATATGAGAAGCAACAATTATCACGCCAGGGAGGATGTTCAGGGTACGCAGCGTATCCTCTTTGCCCATAATAATCGGACCATAGAGATCGTTGGTAGCATTGCCAATATTTAACACCACAACCTGCGGCTGAAAACGTTGCAGACTTCTGACATAAGGTTTGACCCACACCGTGTCGCCAGCAACATACAGCGTTTTTTCTGCCGGATGAGTAAACACCAGACCACAGGCATCACCCAGAATCTCGCCCATTGCTTTGTCAGCATACAATGCATTACTGCCATGCTGCCCATCGGTTTTATATAGAGTGAGACCATCGATGAAACGGTTTTCATCCTGCAGCATCCGCACGTTTTCAAAACCCTGTGACCGAAGCAGCGCAGCATCACTTTCATTCTGGCTGTAAATCATCATATTCTTTGGCACCTGCTGTTGCGCAGCTTCATCCCAGTGATCGGCATGGGTGTGGGTGATGATGACCGCATCTACTGCCAGCAGTTCGTCCAGCGGGACTGGCAGATCTACCATCGGATTTCTGAGGTGAGGTCGGGCATTGCCGGCAAAGCCTGGCCAGGCCTCTTTTTCGGCCAGCATAGGATCGATAAGGAATTTTTTTCCTGCATACTCCAGTAACAGCGTAGCGTTACGAATTTGGGTCAGCTTCATGCCAGGCTCCATAAACAGTTTCAGTGAAATCAGCCAGCTTTACTGGCGCTTATGCGATTACTTTACGTCACTGTTCATCGTGTGCATGACAGGCCCAAAGGTCAGCATTCGATGGGATCGGGCCAAAATGTGAAATTATCTTTTGGCAGGTGGGAGAACCGGTCTCAAAGAGCGGACCAATGACGGTCGGGCTGCTGCAAGGGAGTCCGCTGTGAAGTTCGGCTGAAAACCACACAGTGCGACATTATCAGCACTGAGATTCATCCGCCCGGGGCAGTCATTTAAAACAGCGGCAGAGAAAACGGGCATATCCCGCGCCACATATTTCCGTCCGAAACGAAAATTAAAAGCAATTCATTCCATTGATTTAAATCAATAAAAACTCAACTGGCATTTCCGCCATAAAGGAACAGAAGGCGATAATCCCTGCTCTTTAATCACGAAACAGGAGTTCACAGAATGGCTATACCTGTTTATTTATGGCTGAAGGATGATGGTGGAAATCCCGTCAAAGGCTCTGTTGATGTGCAGCAACGAGAAGGAAGTATAGAAATAACCGCACTGGCTCACGGCATATGACTCCCTACGGATAATCTGTCCGGTAAGATAACGGCCACTCGCGAGCATGCGCCCTTTATGCTGACCAAAGCGCTGGACTCTTCAAGTCCATACCTTTATCAGTTCGTCAGCGCCGGAAAGCTTTTAAAGTCTGCCGAGCTTAAATTCTATCGCATTAATTACGCCGGACAGAAAGAAGAATATTTTAACGTATTTATTGAAAATGTCCGCATTACCTGTGTCGTACCCTTTATGGAAGATGTTAAGGACCGGGATTACGAACGTCACGATCACCTTGAAGTGCTCGAAATGACGTATGAAAAAATCACCTGGAAATATCTGGACGGCAATATTATTCACTCTGATTCCTGGAAAGAGCGTAGCGTGGCATAGGAGAACAACATATGGCATGGATATATCACCAGAGTACCGGCGAACTGTGGCACCGCGGTAAGTTAATGGGTAAAGGTTATTCAGGGAGCCTGACAAACAAAAACAACCCGGATCGTCAACACGTTAAAGGTATGGAGCCAATTCCTCGCGGTACCTGGCATATTGGCGGACATACCAGTTCAAAGGGACCATTTACCATAATTTTGACACAAACCTCTGGCGAAAGTTATGGCCGCTCTTTATTTCGTATACACGGTGAAAGGAAGCCGCCGAAAGTACCTGGATTCGCTTCTGAGGGTTGCATAATCCCTGGGCCGGTTATTCGCACAAAAATCATTCAGTCAACAGATAAAACGCTGGAGGTAGTGAGATGATTTTGCGAATCATCTTGCTGATCGCCTGCACTATTCCGTCCTCCTGCATAGCATCATCAAATGAATGGAAAGCTTATATCCAACTGATTGAGCAGGCAGACAACAAAACGCTCCATGCGTTTCCGGGAAAAATTGACAGTATTGGTGATACCCTTGACGCTGCTCATACAGAGGAATTGACCACAGCTCTTAGCATGGCGTTAATTAAAGATCCAATATCTGTAATTAACGCAACCAACTCGCTGGACAAAAGTACCGACGCCTTAAAGCAGCGATTTGGCACATCAATGGTATGCGGTATACCTTTAATCACACATGCAAATCAGATGAAAATTGAGGAGTATTTCGCGAAGGCAGAACCCGTGCTGGAAAAAGCTGGAGCTGCTGCTGCAAAATGTCTGAGCAATATGCGTGACACGATTGACGAAGTCAGACAAGAAACCGCACAAAATTCAGGGCACTAATCCTCAAAACAAACCTGGCGCTTGCCGGGTTTTCTGAACGAATGCCTGGTCAATTAAATTCAATTAGAACAATAGATTATAATCTTAACGTGATTTTTAAACTGTTGACCCTTAAACCCAATCAGCGTGATTGCGGCTGGCCTGTCAAACGGACTGCTGACAAAATAAAGACAAAAAAATGCCGCAGCAGGCTGCGGCATGTCATTTCAGATTCGCATCAGAAATCGGCTTTCAGTACGACACGGTAATTGGCTTTACCGGCGCGGACGTGATCCAGCGCTTTATTGATGTCCGACATCGGGAAGAACTCAACCTGTGGGGCGATATCTGCACGGGAAGCAAGACGCAGCAGCGAGCGCAGCTGACCTGGTGAGCCGGTTGATGAACCGGTTACCGCTTTGTCGCCCAGAATCAGATCAAAAGCACTCACTTCAATCGGCTTCATCACTGCGCCCACGGTGTGGAATTTACCCTGAGGTGCCAGCGCGGCGAAATAAGGTTTCCAGTCCAGATCGACCGCCACAGTGCTCAGAATCAGGTCAAAGCGACCCGCCTGCTGCTTCAGGGCTTCAGGATCGCGGCTGTTAACCACTTCATCTGCGCCCATATCCAGGATTGACTGCTTCTTATCTGGCGTTGAGCTGAATGCCACGACTTCAGCACCCATCGCGTGCAAAATCTTAATCGCGATGTGACCCAGCCCACCGATACCGATCACACCGACGCGGCTGGTCGCCGTGATGTTGCTCATCAGCAGTGGTTTAAACACGGTGATACCGCCACACAGCAGCGGACCGGCGCTTGCTACATCCAGTTTTTCTGGCAGCGGGATAACCCATTGCCAGTCGGCGCGCAGCTTCTCGGCAAAACCACCTTTGTTCATGATGGTCGGGATGCTGCCCTGCTGACAGTTAACCTGCTCGCCGTTAATACAGGCATCGCAGTGCTGACAGCTTTTTGCTGTCCAGCCGATTCCTACACGCTGGCCGATTGAGAGACCTTTATTTTTGGCCGCTTCGCCCAGGGCAGAAACCCGACCAATCACTTCATGTCCTGCAATCACCGGGAACTGAGAGATGCCCCATTCGTTATCGATCATCGACAGGTCTGAGTGGCAGACGCCACAATATTCGACCTGGACTTCGACTTCTTCGGCTGCCAGCTCGGCGGCATCGTACTCATAGAGTTCAAGGGCCTGGCCAGCCTGCATGGCTGCATAACTTTTAATTTTCATTCATACCTCTGCGTGATTAATCACAGACAAGTGTAACAACTGAAAGCCGGCCTTGCCTGGCCGTTGCGCTTACACCGTACTTTTTTGTCTTTTATTCAGATAATTCAGCCTTTAACCTGCGCACCTGAAAGAGTTTGTAACACCTTGAGCTGCGCAACGGCTTCCTGCATCGCATCCATTCCCTGCGTCAGTTCGCGCAGGCTGCCGAGGTGCTTCGCGATGTCGGCGCGCTCATGACGCGTCTGCTGGTTCATCGCCGCCAGCGTATCGGCTGCTGAAATACTGCGCTCTGCCATCTGCGCGGCGGTCTGCGCCGAATCACTGGCCACCAGCCGGATGCGTGAGATGGTGCTGACCGCCTCACCGATGTTACTGGCTGTGGCTTCAGCCTGCTCTTTCGATGAATGCGCCAGACGCCGGACTTCGCCCGCGACCACGGCAAATCCGCGGCCAGCCTCGCCCGCACGAGCTGCTTCTACTGCGGCATTCAGCGCCAGAATGTTGGTCTGGAAAGCAATATTGCTGATGCCATGCGTAATCTCATTGATGCCGTTGGAGATTTTTTCCAGATCGTCCAACCCATCGTCCAGTCGTCCCTGAGCCTGCTGACTCTCAGTGGCGATATTGCTGATGTTACGGATGCTGCTTTCTGCCAGGCTCAACGTTTCACCCTGGCTCTGGGTAGCCGTTTCCAGCACTGGCAACGCTTCCATCAGCGGCGTCAATGCCTGCTGATAGTTGATAACCCGATCAAGGACCCGCGTCTGAATACTGTTTAGCGCTTCCCAGCGACGCAACGCACGCTGCGCGTAATGTGCGGCGTAACCGGCATACTCCACCGGGAACTGGCTCATCGCTTTAACGTCATGATTAAAGAACACCAGTGCAGAGAGCGTCTGATTGATTGGCACGCCCAGAATTTCGCCAAAGCTGGAGAAGCCGGCGGCAGCGATGCCTTTAAAAAAGTGGGCGCTGTGAAGCTTATCAGCATTACCGACACGACGCAGGATACAGTCGTTCATCAGAATCGCCGCCGGTTTGCCATGCTGCGCGGTAAAAGCCTGCCACTCCTGCTGCGTCGCTTGTTTGAAGTCTTTCTCCTCCATCAGGAAAAGCCGGTCACCAAACTCGAGGTCACAGAAAAACTGCACGCCACCCGATTCAATTCTGGCGATCGAGCGAATGAAGTATTCCCCGCCGACTTTAACGCCAAAGGTTAACCCTTTCAGCCGTTCGGTCAGCTGCGCTTCAGTGCAGTTAAGGTGTTCACACAGCGATGCGACAAACGGCTGCTGCTGACCCTGGCGATTAAACACAGAGGTGACGGTGCGCGCAACCGGATCGGCTTCGGCAATCAGCCAGCTCTGCTCGCGTGGCGTAAAGTTCTGACTTTTAAACGGAGCAAAGGATTTTCCGGGCGCCATCTGACAGAACATAATCACAGCTTTGCCCTGCAGCACCTTGCCACCAGTACCGATCCAGGTGCCATCAAAGGTAATTTTACCGCCCGCTGAACCGCCAATCGCCAGGCATGGGAAACGCCCGCAGTTGTACCAGGCCTGCATCAGAAAACCTTCGGACGCGGATAGTCCGTCGCAATAAATCATCGCGAAAGTACGGTCTGCCGAAAGTGGCATCCGCACCTGCAACCGCATCAGTTCCTGCTGGATGGCGGTAATACGCTGGCTGGCAGTCTGAGTGTCCGCGACATGCAGGTCGACAATGTGCGTCTCATGGCTGGCGATCAGCGTGTCAGGCAGCCAGAGATAACTTCCCTCCGGGCCATTGCCATCACAGTAAGTACTTTGCGATCGGCTGCTGCTCAGCGCACCGTTGGAAGAGAGTGTCAGCACGGTCAAATCGGCGGAATTAAAGCGTTGCCAGGCCTGACTGACCCGCTGAAAATCGGCTTCAGGCGGAACAAAAGTCATCAGGATCCCGCCCGCGCGCGAGCTTAACCCGATGGAAGAGAGTGATTCCGGCAGCGCACGACAATCCCAGGTGCCATTCGCTGGCTGGCTGCTACGCCTGAGACGGGCAACAGGCAGGCGACTTTTGATCGTCTTAATGATCGACATATTATTATTTTCGCTTTTATCAGAGTAGGTTGCGCTTAAACTCGCGCTTGCTGGTGTTTTTTAAAAGGAGGGCTAAATGCAGGTCCGTTCGCGTTCAGAACTCGTCGCTGAGTACCGGGTTCATCATTGATCGGCGCGCTCAACGCCATTGGGTTATCGCCACTAGTGGGAAAACCTTTAGCAATTGCTGTAGTTGGTTTAATGAATGAAGTTGTTACATTTTAGTAGCATAAAATAAGCCAGAATGAGGGCCTGGCACTATTCCTGTTTATCTGTCACTCATCTGTTGCCTCTGCTTTTCGCAGCGTTTGCGTGCTACGGCGGGCAGATCCCCGCCAATCTCCCCGCGTGTCGAGCAAGGTCGCTTTACTCATAACATTCTCCTTTTTCGTCAGGCCTTTATGCGCAGTTCATCTCTCCTTACCATGCCGACGCCAGCGCTTTATTAAAAATTAATGTCAGCATTATCAACAACTTCAGTCTGTGCATTTGCATAAACGAAGCGGACGACTATGCTTCCTGGTGTGACTAGCTAGTCCTTTTTATCTAATGGAACATTGATATGAGGTCTTCCTATGACACAACAGAAGTACAGAGGTGGTGCCGGCAATTTTGCCAACGATCCAGAACGAGCGAGTGAAGCTGGCAGTGCAGGAGGCAAGGTCAGTGGGGGCAACTTCAGAAACGATCCTGAAAAGGCCAGGGAAGCCGGTCGGAAAGGAGGCAAGATTAGTCGACGTCCTTCTAAGTAATTCTGAATAAAGCGCTTTAGGACGTATTACGCCATGGAGTGGCATCTCTTCCATCAACACTCTGAATCTGTTCATCATTCCCCCTCTTTTAGCCTCAACGCCTCTCTGACCAGGTTAAAAGCCGGTGAATGCTGCTTGCGGCTGGGATAATAGAGATAATAACCGGGAAACGGTTCGCACCAGCGCTCCAGTACCCGGATCAGCGTGCCCTGCTCCAGCCCTTCTGCGACTTCCTGTTCAGGCAGAAAAGCAATTCCCAAACCGGCCACTGCCGCTTCTGCAATGTGTGCCGAAGTGTTGAACGTTAACTGTCCATTTACCCGCACATTCAACGGCCCTTCTTCTCCGTCAAAATCCCAGACATACAATCCACCCGCTGTTGCCTGTCGCATATTAATGCAGTTGTGATGCAGCAGATCGTGTGGGACCTGAGGCGCAGCATGACGTCGAAAATAGTCGGGCGCCGCCACCGCCGCCATTCGTAACGGTGGGGTGATGGGCATCGCCACCATATCTTTATCAATTGTGTCACCCATTCTGACTCCGGCATCAAACCGATCGGCCACGATGTTTCGCAAGCCATGATTCGCATCGAATTCGAGTCGGATATCCGGATAAGCCTCCAGCAGTGGCGTCAGTTTTGGCAGCAGGAGTGAACTGAGAATATGCGGGCCACAAGTGATGCGTACCGTGCCGGCGGGCTTGTCACGCATCGCAGTCAGCATATCCAGCTCCGCCTCAATTTCATCGAATCGATTGCCAATCGCCAGGATTAACCGTTCACCTGCTGCGGTCGGTGAGACGTTCCGCGTCGTGCGGGTCAGCAGCCGAATTTCCATCCGGTTTTCCAGGGCAGTAATCGTCTGACTCAGCGCGGGCTGCGTAACGCCCAGCAGTGCCGCTGCACGGGTAAAGCTGCCCTCACGCGCTACGGTAATAAAAGCCTGCAGATCATTCATGTTGCGCTTCATGTTGCGCTCCCGTCGATGAATTCATAATCGCTGCTTATAACCCCATTAAGGATTCATTAGCTAGTCAATATAAAGTTAAACCGTAAAATTTCCTGAGTTCATCATGACCACCACCAATGAAACAGGATTCAGCATGACTTCTCCGGAAACAACGGCATATTCCCCTCAGCACAACGTCGCCCATTGGGGTGGCGTCTGGGCAATGACGCTTTGCGTATTCGCGTTGATCGCATCTGAATTTATGCCAGTCAGCCTCTTATCGCCGTTATCACGTGATTTGGCGGTCAGTGAAGGTCAGGCCGGACAGGGCATTGCTATCTCCGGCGCATTGGCGGTGATGACAAGCCTGTTGATCACCCGTATTGCAGGCAATCTCGACCGCAAAATCCTGTTGCTGACGCTGACACTTCTAATGGCGCTATCCGGATTGATGGTCGCGATGGCACCCAACTATCTCACCTACATGACTGGCCGGGCGTTGATTGGCGTGGTGATTGGCGGGTTCTGGTCGATGTCAGCTGCGGTGGCTATCCGGCTGGTCCCCACCGGGCAGGTGCCGCGTGCACTGGCTATTTTTAACGGCGGTAATGCGCTGGCGACAGTTATCGCTGCACCGCTGGGGAGCTATCTCGGTTCTGTCATCGGCTGGCGTGGCGCTTTTTTCAGCCTGGTGCCGGTGGCCTTGCTCGCCCTGCTCTGGCAAGGAGTTACGCTGCCGTCAATGCCCGTCGATAAAGCACGGCAGCGAAGCGCAAACCTCCTGCAGCTGCTGCGTTCACCGCTGGTAACAATAGGTCTTGCCGCCTGCGGACTGCTCTTTATGGGGCAATTCACCCTCTTTACCTATCTCCGTCCGTTTCTGGAAACCGTCACGCAGGTTGACGTTTCTACGCTATCGCTGGTGCTGCTGACCATTGGCGTTGCCGGTTTTATCGGAACACTGATCGTCGGGGTTGTTCTGCAGCGTGGATTTTATCTCACCCTGATGATTATTCCACTGATCATGGCGTCAGTCGCAGGGCTGCTCATGGTATTCGGTCATCAGCTGTGGCTGGTGGCACCGTTGCTGGGCATCTGGGGACTGGTGGCAACTGCCGCACCCACCGGATGGTGGGCCTGGGTCGCCAGAACCTTCCCGGATAACGCGGAGACGGGTGGCGGATTAATGGTTGCCATTGTCCAGCTGTCGATTGCTCTGGGATCGACGCTGGGCGGTCTGGCCTTTGACCATGCAGGCTGGCAGATCACCTTTGCCATCAGCGCCACATTACTCATCGCTGCCGCTGGACTGGCGTTGATCACTGCGCGCAAAGAAAGCGCCGCCTGATAGCAGATTCATTGTTTAACCGGGCAGCCTGTTGCCCACTTCTCGTCAACCCTGAGGATCCTTTCATGAGAGCATTAACCCTGATGTTTGGACTGTTGATCAGTTCATTTGCAGCCAGCGCTGCCGATATGTCACGCGGCGCCGACAACTTTTATCAAAGCGATAAAGTGACCCGCGAAAAAGTGACGTTTAAAAACCAGTATCAGATGGGCGTCACCGGCACCCTGTTCAGACCTAAAGAAGCGAGTAAAACAGCGCGTCTTCCGGCGATAGTGGTGGGGCATCCGATGGGCGCAGTCAAAGAGCAGAGCGCCAGTCTCTATGCGCAAAAGATGGCTGAGCAGGGCTTTGTTACCCTGGCAATCGATCTCTCATTCTGGGGCGAAAGTGAAGGCCAGCCACGTAATGCGGTTTCTCCGGATATCTATGCCGAAGACTTCAGTGCCGCAGTCGATTACCTGGGGACACGCGAATTTGTCGACCGCAATCGAATTGGTGTGCTGGGCATCTGTGGCAGTGGCAGTTTCGTCATCAGCGCGGCAAAGATCGATCCCCGCATGAAAGCGATAGCTACCGTCAGCATGTATGACATGGGATCAGCCAACCGTAATGCGCTGAATAAAAGCCAGACGCTGGCTCAGCGCAAGCAGATCATTGAAGCAGCGGCACAGCAACGTTATGCGGAATTTACCGGGGGTAAAATCGCTTACACAGGCGGTACACCACACAAAATTGATGCTGATTCACCGCCAGTTGCTAAAGAGTTTTATGATTTTTACCGGACACCTCGGGGCGAGTTCACCCCAAAAAGCTCGTCAGCTGCACTAACCACGCACCCGACGCTCACCAGCAATGTGAAGTTCATGAACTTCTATCCGTTCAATGATATTGAGACCATCTCTCCGCGCCCAATGCTCTTCATCACCGGTGATAAAGCGCACTCACGCGAGTTCAGTGAAGATGCTTTCCAGCGCGCAGCTCAGCCCAAAGAGCTGTATATCGTACCTGATGCAGGTCATGTCGACCTTTATGATCGCACTGATCTGATCCCGTTCGCCAAACTGACGGCTTTCTTTAAACAGAATCTGTAATCTTCTGCTCATCGACTCCAGCCCGTCTGCAGAAAACTGCAGACGGGCTGTCTGCGTGATTAGCCTTTGCGATGGCGGGTCAGATAATGCTTCACCAGCACAAAGAACAGCGGAACAAAGAACAACGCCAGGACCGTGCCTGCCAGCGTGCCACCGATGATGCCGGTCCCGATGGCAATGCGGCTATTAGCACCCGCACCAGTTGCCACCGCCAGCGGGATCACGCCAGCAATAAAGGCGAGTGACGTCATCATAATCGGCCGCAAACGGGTTCGTGCTGCCTGCAATGCAGCTGCACTCAGCGAACTGCCCCGGCGCACTGCATCTTCTGCAAATTCGATGATTAATATCGCGTTTTTAGAGGTCAGTCCGACCGTGGTCAGCAACGCCACCTGGAAATAGATATCGTTGCTCAATCCCCGCAGCGCCACTGCCAGCACGGTACCCAACACACCAAGCGGCACCGCCAGCAGCACTGAGAACGGCACCGACCAGCTTTCATACAGCGCAGCCAGACAGAGGAAAACCACCAGAATCGAGATCGCATAAAGCGTAGTCGATTGCCCGCCCGCCTGTTTTTCCTGCAGCGAAAGCCCGCTCCACGCGCCCGTCGTGCCTGCAGGTAATTGATTAGCCAGCCGCTCAATCGTATTCATGGCATCGCCGGAGCTAAACCCTTCGGCATTCTGACCCTGAATTTCATAGGCGGCAGAGCCGTTATAACGATCAAGGCTTTCTGGTCCCATGGTCCACCGGGTCGAGGCAAAGGCCGAGAATGGCGTCATAGTGCCTTCACTGTTCCGGATGTACCACTTATTCAGATCTGACGGTGCTGAACGATACTGACTGTCGCCCTGCACATAGACCCGCTTCACCCGTCCACGATCGATGAAGTCATTGATATAAGCACCACCCCAGGCGCTGGTCAGCGTATCGGTCACATCATCCAAATTCAGTCCCAGCGCCACCGCTTTGCTGGTATCAATGTCAACCTGCAACTGCGGGGTCTGCGGCAGGATATTCGCCCGCACGCCCGTTAACTCCGGGCTTTGCGCTGCGCGTTGTAATAGCTGATCGCGCAGGTTACCCAATTGTTCACGCGTGGTGCCACCGCTGGCCAGCAGCTCATAGGTGAAGCCGTTGTTCTGTCCCAGACCTGGCACCGATGGCGGCGTCAGTGCAAAGATCTGCGCATCCCGAATCGACGCCAGCGCATAGGTCGCGCGTCCGGCAATCGCCTCGGCGGAGTTCTCACTGCCGGGTCGCTGGTCCCAGTTTTTAAGCTTGATAAACGCCATACCGGCATTCTGCGCAGCACCGCTGAAATTAAAGCCGTTAATGGTGAAGACCACATCTATATTCTGTTTCTCTTCAGTCAGGAACCAGTTAACAATCTGCTGATTGACGGCCTCCGTGCGGCTGGCGGTTGCGCCCGCTGGCAATGTCGCCTGAAGCATAATGCTGCCCTGATCTTCGGTGGGCAGAAAGCTGCCCGGCAGGCGGGTAAACATCACAAACAGCACCACGCCCATTGCCGCATAAAGCGACACCATGACCAGCGGACGACGCAAGGTGCTGACCACTTTGTGGCGATACTGGCGCTCGGTGGCGGCATAAAAGCGGTTAAAACCGCCAAAGAAGCCTTTACGATGCGGTGTTGTTGGCCGCAGCAGCATGCCACACAGCGCGGGTGTCAGGGTCAGCGCCACCACTACGGAGAAGGTCATGGCCGCAATGATGGTGATGGAGAACTGCCGGTAAATCACGCCGGTCGATCCGGCGAAAAACGCCATCGGCAGAAAGACTGCCGAGAGCACCAGCGCGATAGCCACCAGCGCGCCCGAGATCTCTTTCATCGACTTTTCCGTTGCCTCTCGTGCCGGCAAACCTTCGTCATGCATGATGCGTTCGACGTTCTCGACCACTACGATTGCATCGTCCACCAGCAACCCGATGGCCAGCACCATGGCAAAAAGCGTCAGGGTGTTGATGGTGTAGCCGCATAACGCCAGTACACCGAAGGTGCCGAGCAGCACGACCGGCACCGCCAGCGCCGGGATCAGCGTCGCGCGTATGTTCTGCAGGAACAGGTACATCACTACCACGACCAGCGCGATCGCTTCGATCAGGGTGATCACCACATCCTCAACGGAGATTTTGATGAAATCGGTACTGTCGAGTGCATAAGCCACTTCGTAGCCTTGCGGCATCGAGTGGCGATACTCTTCAACTTTTTTTTTCACCAGCGTCGCGGTGGCCAGCGCGTTCGCGCCCGGCGCCAGCATCACCCCGACCCCGGCCGCAGGATGCCCGTTGAGTCGGGTCGTCATGTCATAGGATTCTCCACCCAGTTCAACCCGCGCCACATCCCCCACCCGCACAATGGCACCGCTTTTGTCACTTTTGACGATGATATTGCGGAACTGCTCTGGCGTCTGCAGTCGCGACTGCGCTCTGACCGTGGCGGTGAGTTGCTGATTATCGGGTGATGGCAGGCCGCCGATTTTACCGGCTGAGACCTGAATGTTTTGCGAGCGTATCGCCGCCGACACGTCAGACGGCTGCAACGCATAAGCGTTTAGTTTGAAAGGATCGAGCCAGATGCGCATCGCGTACTGACCGCCGAACACCTGGATGTCGCCGACCCCTTCGGTCCTGGCCAGCGGCTCCTGCATATTACTGACCAGCCAGTCACCGATATCTGTGCTGTTGCTTTTACCCGTGGTGTCATACAGCCCCATCACCAGCAGAAAATTTGACTGCGATTTCGTCACGGTGACACCAAGCTGCTGCACCTCGCTGGGCAGACGGGAGAGCGCCTGCTGCACCTTATTCTGTACCTGCACCTGAGCGGTGTCGGGATCCGTGCCCTGGCTGAACGTTACAGTGACTGACACGTTCCCCTGCGAGCTGCTGCTGGAGGTGAAATAGAGCAGGTTATCCAGCCCGGTCAATTGCTGTTCAATCACCTGCGTGACGCTGTTCTCCAGCGTTTCCGCTGACGCCCCGGTGTAAGTTGCGCTGATATTCACTGAGGGCGGTGCAACATCGGGATACTGTTCCACCGGTAACAGGGTGATAGAGAGTGCGCCAAGCAGCATAATTAAAATGGCAACAACCCATGCAAAGACGGGACGATAAATAAAAAAACGAGAAAACATCAGCGGGATCTCTTCCTTTGGGCGGGGGCAAGACCTGCATTCCTGCGGGCCAACAAACTGCGTTGATTATAGGTTGTACCTTTCGGATAAACATCCTGACATTACCTTTTCTTACACCAGGCTGAGTGCAGCGATATTTTGCCCCTTTGCTGCTGACAAGCCAGGTTAGCGCTGGCAGGATGGTGATTCTCTGAGCTGATCTGAGCAGCCGTATAAAACCGTCGCTTTTATCCCGGACTGGAGATGATGAACTGCGGCGGGTAAGACGCTGACTGAGAGGAAAGCAAGACGCATGCAAAGGGATGATTATCAGGCTGGCGGTGGCGCTTAAGCGCATAAAGATTAAAAACAGGCCTCGTTAGCCGGGTGGCATAGTCATACCGGATTGTATCGCTTCCCTTCCCGCGGAACACGATGATTTCTCCTTCGGTTCCGTTGTGGGATATATTAGCTGCACTCTCGTGACATTTACTCTGAATAACAGGTATTCCCGGCAATGGCTCTGATCCCCAAAAACTATACGCGGCTGGAAAGCGGCTATCGTGAGAAAGCACTTAAAATCTATCCATGGGTGTGTGGACGCTGCTCACGCGAGTTTGTCTATTCAAACCTGCGCGAGCTGACGGTTCACCATATCGATCACGACCACACCAACAATCCGGAAGATGGCAGTAACTGGGAATTGCTGTGTCTCTATTGTCATGACCATGAGCACTCAAAGTACACCGAGGCTGACCAGTATGGCACCCGCGTAGTGGCAGGCGAGGATGCACAAAAAGATGTCGGTGAGGCTACCTACAGCCCCTTTGCTGACCTGAAGTCGATGCTGAATAAGAAGAAGTAATGGCTTAACTGTCAGGCTGGCCGATCGGCCCGACAGTCTCGCTTCCCGAAGCGGATCACAACGTCTGGCCGCGGCCACAACGCACCGTAGTCCGTCATGCCAGATGCCACCCTCACCAGACTCCGCGCGATATGAATCCTGTACCAGCCGGTTATTTCAGATTTTGATATCCGTCATGGCCGGGTGAACCGTACATCAATCCCCCCCTCACCGACACTCTTTTTGAGGCTACCTGTCGACAGCATCTTTCCTATCGGCGTGTAACTATAGGAGGTCTGGAATGTCTCGTAAAAAAGCACCAGCGTCTTATTGCCATACAGCATCACATCACCCTGCTGTATCGTGCCGGGTTTATGCGGATCGTTTTTAAGGGCAGCAGGCAGGTCTGCAAACTTCTCGTTGCCGTTCAGCTCCTCCATCGTCATGGTCAGCGGAAGTTGCTGTAAAAATGCTTTCGCGGTGGGGTTATCCGCCAGCGCAATCTCATACGACTGATGGTTGATCGTCATAATAATCTTCATGGGATGCAGCTCTCCAGCCCGATCCGGACCACTGGCTTTAACGGGCATCAGACTATAAGTGAAAAGTAAAACCAGCAAAAGTAAGGCTCTTTTCATAAGGTTGCTCTCCGGATTATGGTGCATCTATTCAGATATGGCGTGCGTTACTGCAATCGCCGTCCAGCCATAATAAACGGGCTCACTTACCCGCCGTTGCCTGATGGTAAAGATTTATCCTTCCTCCTTTCCCTGCCTCATCATCCTGTCGGCGGAACTCGGGCGCCGCTTATTCTGCAACAGCCCAAATGCGCTGCGCTTCATCTGATGTGCGGCTTACGTTTCGGGCTGTCGAAACATTTTGAGAAATAATTTCCCTGAATTACAGCCGGTTTCCGCGTTGTTGCCACTGTTTCTGTACCAGGCTTATCGGATAACAATAGAGACACTGTGGAGCATTATGAAAGAGCAAAATCGCACAAATGGCATCGCCCCTTATGGGGGGGCTGCCGGTGGCTGGGGCGCACTAAAGGCGGTTGCGGATGCGATCCGCGGCCAGATGTCTGTGAAGCAGGATGTGATCGCCCTGTTTAAAGTCAACCAGCCGCAGGGCTTCGACTGTCCGGGCTGCGCCTGGCCCGACCCGCAGCATGCTTCCTCCTTTGAGTTCTGCGAAAACGGCGCAAAAGCCGTCTCGTGGGAAGCGACCAGCAAGCGCACCACGCCAGAGTTCTTTGCGGCTCATACCGTGACTGAACTGTGGGAGCGCAGCGCACTCCATCTGGAGGGCGAAGGACGCCTGACCCATCCGATGAAGTACGATGCCGCTACCGACACCTATCAGCCTATCGAATGGGATACGGCATTCCGGGAAATTGGTGAGCATCTGCGCAGCTATGACGATCCGGATAGCGTGGAGTTTTATACCTCGGGTCGCGCCTCGAATGAAGCGGCGTTCCTGTGGCAGCTCTTCGCCCGCGAATATGGCACTAATAACTTCCCCGATTGCTCAAACATGTGTCACGAACCGACCAGCGTCGGGCTGCCGGAATCAATTGGCGTGGGCAAAGGCACGGTAGAACTGGAAGATTTTGATCACTGCGACCTGGTGCTTTGTATCGGCCACAACCCAGGTACCAACCATCCGCGTATGCTGGGCACGCTGCGTGAGGTCTCTAAGCGCGGTGCGACTATCGTGGCGATTAACCCACTGCGTGAACGCGGGCTGGAGCGTTTTACTTCACCGCAGAGCCCGATTGAGATGCTGTCAATGAGCTCCACTGAGCTGGCTTCGACCTACTACAAAGTGCGGGTGGGTGGCGACGCGGCAATGCTGAAAGGGGTGATGAAGATCCTGCTCACTATGCACGAGGAGGCGCTGAGCAAAGGCGAACCCGGCGTCATTGATGAAGCCTTTATCACTGAACACACCGAAGGTTTTGACGCCCTGAAAGCCGACCTGGAGAGTACCGACTGGGAGCATATTCTGAAAGTCTCTGGCATGGCGCGCGAAGAGATCCAGCATATCGCCCGGCTCTACGCTAGTGCTGAACGCACCATCATCTGTTACGGCATGGGGATTACCCAGCACCAGTATGGCACCCAGAACGTGCAGCAAATTGCCAACCTGTTGCTGATGCGCGGCAACATCGGTAAGCCTGGCGCAGGTATTTGTCCGTTACGCGGTCACTCCAATGTGCAGGGCGATCGCACGGTGGGCATCACGGAGATCCCGCCGCAGTCGCTGCTGGATGGCATAGAGAAGGTGTTTGGGTTCCACCCGCCGCAGAAGCATGGTCACGGCGCAGTTGAGGCGATTAAGGCGATGCGCGACGGCAAAGCTAAAGCGCTGCTCTGTCTGGGCGGCAATCTGGCAGAGGCGATTTCCGACCCACAGGTCACGTTCCCGGCGATGCGCAAACTGGATCTGGTGGTGCATATGGCCACCAAACTCAACCGCTCACACCTGTTACTCGGTAAGCACAACTATCTGCTACCAGTACTGGGCCGTACTGAAAGCGATGTTCAGGCTACCGGTGTTCAAAGCGTGACTGTTGAAGATTCAATGTCGATGGTGCATGCCTCACGCGGCTCGCTGGACCCGGCTTCGCCTCATCTCAAATCTGAACCGGCGCTGGTGGCCTCCCTTGCCAGGGCAACTCTGCCAGACAGCGTGGTTGACTGGTCAGCCATGGCGGCCGATTACAGCCGCATCCGTGATGCCATTGAAGCGGTGTTCCCGGCGTTTGAAAACTTCAATGAGAGGATTAAGCATCCGGGAGGATTCCGGCTTCATAACGCTGCGTCAGAACGCGTCTGGCTGACGCCATCTGGCCGTGCTCAGTTTAAGGTGATGCAGGGCATCAATGAAGATCCCCGCTCGCTGAAATGCCATGATCTGGTACTCACCACCCTGCGCAGTCACGACCAGTACAACACCACGCTGTACGGCCTGAATGACCGCTATCGGGGCGTGACAGGCCGGCGTGACGTGCTATTTATCAATGCTGAAGAGGCGGAAAAACGCCAGCTGCGGGTCGGTGACCGTGTCGATCTGATGGCGCTGGACCCGGATGGCAATCCCACCTCGCGCCAGATGAAGAACCTGACTATCGTGATTATCGATATGGCCTCAGGTTCGGTCGGCGCTTACTATCCCGAGGCGAATGTGATGGTGCCGCTCGACAGCCACGATACCAAAAGCGGTATCCCCGCTTATAAAAGCATTCCTATCTCCATGACGCGCGTCACCGACGAGACGCAGATGGCCTCAGGCGTTCTTCGCTAATCGGACATGTCAGAATATGAATGTTGTCAGCGTGGCCGGTGCACCGGTCACGCTTTTTTGTTTTTCCGCCCTGCAGAGATGTTTTTGCTCATCCTTTCTCCCTGCTTTATCTCCGTTAAAGCACCTGGCGTGAAGTAACCCTGACGGCAGCATCGTATACACTACAGTGCTGAAAACGGCTCTATAAACCCTTATCTCTTTTTTGCCTGCGCGGATATTCAGCGCCCTACCGGAAAAATGCCATGTTTCACCTGATTTTCAGCTTACCCAGCTGGTATGTTATTGCGCGCGTCATTATTCCATTATCTATGCCTCTGGCCATCAAGATCCTGCTCTCCGCACTGGTGCTGCTGGCTTCACAGTATCTGCTGGTAAGCCGCTTTACCTCAGGCGGAATTTTTTCCGCCGAAATGCCCCGCATCATCATCATCCTGTTTAACTGGGCATACAGCACCGTACTGTTGCTGGCGCTGCTGCAGATGCTGATGGATGCGGTCATGCTGATTGCCCTGCTGTTACGGCATCCGCTGGAGCTGGTTCCCGGTATTCGCTATCTGGCCGTCGTGCTGGCAATGGCGCTGGCTGCCTTTGGTGTTCAGCAGGCGATACGGGTGCCCCCGGTCAAAGAGGTGACGCTGGTGCTACCCAACCTGCCTCCAGAGTTCGATGGCTATCAGCTGCTTCAGCTGACCGATCTTCACATCACCCGGTTATTTAATGCCGCCTGGACCGCCAGGATGGTTGAAAGAGCGATGTCTCTTAAAGCCGATCTGATTGTGGTGACAGGCGATGTGATCGATGGCAGCCTGGAGCATCGTCGGCATGACGTCGCGCCGCTGCAGAAGCTGGCCGCGCGCGACGGCGTATGGGCCATCACCGGCAATCACGAATATTTCTTCCATCAGGCAATCTGGACGGCGCATCTGGCCTCACTGGGGCTACAGCCTCTGCTCAACAGCCATACCGTTATTGAGCGCGGAGCCGCAAAGCTGGTGATTGCTGGCCTGCCGGACGCCTCCGCGCCAGGCAGGAACGCGACCGGTCCGGATCTGGCCCGCGCACTGGAACAGGCACCTGAAAGCGCGCCGGTGATTCTGCTGGATCATCAGCCACGAAATGCCCGCCAGAACGCGGCGCAGGGGGTAGATGTGCAGCTCTCCGGCCATACGCATGGCGGACTGATTATCGGGCTGGACCGGCTGTTTGCTAAACCCAATGGCGGTTTTGTGTCCGGGCTTTATCAGGTCGACGGAATGCAGCTCTATGTGAATAACGGCACGGCACTCTGGCCAGGCATGGCGGTCAGGCTGGGTCGTCCCTCCGAACTGACCCGGATTACCCTGCGCCGCCAGCCCTAATCGCGTGACGAAATAGCCTCACGAAAGTGCGGTTTTCGCAGGTGTGCATAAGCTTGAGTGAAACAAAGGAGATCACTATGACGATGTTATGTACCGCCTGTGGAACCGCTTATCCCTCTGCTGCCCCTGATGAGCACTGTAAAATCTGTGAGGATGAACGCCAGTATGTTCCGGCTGCGGGTCAGCGCTGGATCGCATTTGATGAACTGCGCGGCAGCCACGCCAATAAGTGGACGGCCCATAGCGATGCGCTATTAAGCCTTAAAACTGTGCCTGAGTTTGCCATCAACCAGCGCGCTTTTCTGCTGCGTACGCCGCATGGCAACGTGCTATGGGACTGTATTGCCAACCTGGATGATGCAACTTATACGCTTATTGCCGCGCTGGGTGGCATTGATGCTATCGCGATTTCACATCCGCATTACTACACCACCATGCAGGAGTGGGCTGAGGTCTTTAACGCGCCTATTCATCTGCATGCCCGCGACAGGCAATGGATTGTGCGGCAGAGTCCGCATATCCAGCTCTGGCAGGGTGAGTCGCTGACGCTGATGCCCGGTGTGACGCTGTTACGGCTGGGCGGTCATTTTCCCGGCGGCTGCGTGCTGCACTGGGATGAAGGCGAAGGCGTGATGCTGGCGGGTGATATTATTCAGGTCACGCCGGGTGCGCATGGCGTGTCGTTTTTGTGGAGCTACCCGAATATGCTGCCACTGTCAGCCGCCACCGTGAGTGACATCATGCATCGGCTTTCCGGCGTGACGTTCGGACAGCTTTATGGCGCGTTCGAGGGTCAGGATATTCATCATCAGGCAAAAGAGAAAGTGATGCGGTCAGGAGAGAAGTATCTGGCCTGTCTGCAGGAACATCAGGCGTAGCGGACGATAAACACGGAGAAGAGAACAGCCGCCCACAGGGGGCGGCTGTTTTAACTCACTTATGCGGTCTGGAATACCGCGACCATCGTACGCAACTGACCTGCGCGCGAAGCCAGCTCCTCTGCAGAGGAGGCAGACTCTTCGACCAGCACGGCGTTCTGCTGCGTCACCTGATCCATCTGGTTCACCGCAATATTAACCTGCGAAATACCGCTGCTCTGCTCTTCAGATGAAGAAGAGATATCGCGCATCAGCTGAGAGGTCTGTTCAATCGCGCTGACGCTCTGCTTCACTTTGTCGCCTGCGTTCTGGGCCATAGCGATCCCTTCATGCGCATGCGTCACCGACTGCTCGATCAGGCTCTTGATTTCTTTCGCTGCACTGGCTGAACGTTGTGCCAGCGCACGCACTTCCGACGCGACAACCGCAAAGCCTTTGCCCTGCTCACCCGCACGTGCCGCTTCAACGGCCGCATTCAGTGCCAGGATATTGGTCTGGAAAGCGATGCTGTCAATGACGGAGGTGATCTCTTCAATCTGTCCAGAACTGCCCCGGATTTTCTGCATCGTCTGCATCACGGAATCCATCGCCGCACCGCTTAACAGTGCCGCCTGAGTGGCTGATTCTGCTCGATCAGAGGCAAAGCGGGTGTTATCCGCATTCTGCTGAATGATTGATGCCAGTTGTTCCATACTGGCCGCTGTTTCAGCCAGAGATGCAGCCTGCTGTTCGGTGCGTGATGAAAGGTCGCCATTGCCACGAGCAATCTCTTCAGAGGAATTGGCGATAGTGGCTGCGTTACCTTTGATATCCGAAACCAGCTGGGCAAGACGCTGCTGCATCCGCATCAGCGCATTCAATAGTTCAGCCATTTCATTGCTGCCGGAAACAGTCAGCGCTGCCGTCAGATCACCGGCCGCAACACGGCTGGCAACTTCGACCGCTTCTTTGACCGGACGGGTGACTGAACGGGTGATCATGACAGCCAGCAGAATAGCCAGCAGCGCGACGGTGAGCAGGCCTGCCAGCAGCAGGTATTGCGCCTGACGACGTTCATCAATTTGAGATTGCAGTAGCTCCTGCAGTCGACCACTACTCTGATTGCCCAGCATGGCGTAGCGGTTAATCGCCTCGGTTAAGACCCTCACATATTCAACCGGCGTAATACTGACCTGTCCGGTTATGATGGCACCTTCAGCCAGCTGTAATGCACTCAGGGCCTGTTGTTTTGCATTCTGCGCAAGGTCACCAAAAGTCGCCTTTAGATCAGGTTCAATCATAAACACCTTATCCATATTACTGCTGAACTGCGACAGTACCGTTTTGCCATTATCAATCTGAAATGCCAGCCGGCTGCGATCAGCATCAGAGGCTTTACCGCTGGCAATCAATGAAGCACCATTTCCGCGAATCTGACCCAGCGTTTCAGTCAGCAGCGGCAGTCGGCCAAAAATGCTAACAATCAGTTGATAGGTATTTAAGTCAGCATCCAGCGACAGCTGATAGAAATCCAGCACATCCTGATTAGTGTCCAGCAGCACCTGAATCAGATGAGTGTGCTGCACCAGGCTGCTCGCCAGCGTCAGTCGGCCACCATTGAGCTCCTCTTGCAGCTGACGCCATTCCTGATTAACCTTCTCAAGTCGCTTTAATGGCTGTGCCTGCTCATCGCTTTGACGCAAATCGTCAGCAATGCTCTCAGACAAACTGTTAATCTGGGTCACCAACGCCATACGCGGCGGATTATCCGGTTTGTTCTGACCGATTGCGATTGCGCTTTCAGCCCGATGACGCTGTAGCAGGTTCAGTAACTGAAGGACTTTTTTCTCAACCGGAATACCGGTGAGCTCAACTTTTTTTGTATTGATAAGCTGATTGCCTGTCTGAATAAACAAAAATGTAGGTAATATAAACAGGACCAGCGCAAAAGATCCCAGTAACAGGAATTTCGCTGGCAGATTAATTCGGTCGAGTATTTTTTTCATTTTTTCCGCTCTGATGTATGAGGCGTGCAGGTGAGCCCTGGACAAAATAAGGTTTGTAATTTTATTTTTACTTCTTCTTTTACATAGCCAGACGTGCTTCATGCAGCACAGTATTGGTATGAAGAGATGAGTTTTGTATGAAATTCAGAAACACATATAACAACAGAAAGGAGTATAGATTGCGTTCCGTTATTTTTCAGTGAATAAAATGACGATATTTACTGCAAGATTAACCTAACTCAAACTTAAAAATAACCATATTTATCATAAAGATAAAAAACAAACCCTTCGGCGGACACCTTAAGCCGTTAGCGTGTCTTCAGCATTATTGTTTTGAAAATAAAGAAATTAAAGTCGACTCGGAAATCGCCGATAACAAATATCCGCACCCTATCTGATTAATTATCATTACGCTATTAGCCGAATATAAAAACCACGAAAAAAACAAACCTAATCATATAACTCTAAAGAGTTACTTCTGTTTTAGTAATGAAATCGATTTCATTTTATTTAAAAGAAGTTATTTTATTGATTAATGCTAAAAAAAAGCCCCCACAGTGTGGAGGCCATTATGCTATTGGTAAACTGTTAAAAACTTTCCCAGTTCGCCTTCGTCATGTCGATGGCCTGGCGCTCAGGCTGCTTTGCCTGCAATACCGGACGACGCAGAGCTGCGGCCTGCTGCGGCTGAGCGACACGGTGATTGCTCTCCAGCGTAAAGGTCGCCACCAACCCTGCCAGTGTCTCTGCCTGCTCCTGCAGCGACTTAGAAGCAGATGATGCCTCCTCCACCAGCGAGGCGTTCTGCTGCGTCACTTCATCCATCTGGCCAATTGCCTGATGAACCTGCTCAATGCCTTTGCTCTGCTCAGAGGTTGCTGCGGCAATCTCATTGACCAGATCGGCCACCTGCTGAATCGCCTGGCGGACATTTTCACTGTTTGCACCAACGCCGCTGGCCTGCGCTAAACCGTGCTCAACCTGCGAAACCGACGTAGAAATAAGATCTTTGATTTCCCGGGCAGCAGAAGAGGAGCGCTGCGCCAGATTACGCACTTCTGAGGCGACAACGGCGAAGCCGCGGCCATGCTCACCGGCACGTGCGGCTTCAACGGCCGCATTCAGTGCCAGAATATTGGTCTGGAACGCAATGCCTTCAATCAGGCCGGTGATTTCAGAGATTTTGGCAGAGCTGCCGCGGATTTCATCCATAGTGCTGAGCATCTGCTTCACCGCTGACCCATTCTGGATTGACATGTTATTGGCATTATTCACCAGGCTGCTGGCCTGATGCGCACCTTCTGAGTTCTGACGCACCGTTTCACTCAGTGTGGCCATACTGGCAGACGTCTGCTCCAGTGAAGCAGCCTGTTCTTCCGTGCGCGCAGAGAGATCCTCATTGCCTGCGGCAATCTGCGTTGACCCGGTACTGACCGATTGTGCGGCATGACTGACCGACAGAAGCGTGCCAGAAACGCGTGCCAGCAGCTGGTTAAATGCCATTGCCGTTTTACCGATCTCATCCTTACTGCGGACTTCAGCGGTGTGGGTCAGGTCAAGCGTATGACTGACCTGGGTCATGGTATTCACCATGCCTGAGAGGCTCTTTTTGATGCCCAGAATCACCTTCGTGGAAAAAGCGGCCAGTATCAGAATAAGCAGCAAGGACCCGCCAGACATCATCCACAGCGTCTTGTTATAAACACGCTTATTCTCAGTTCTAAGCTGTTCGCCAATATCGATGTTCAGCTGAATCTGACGGGTGAAATCTGCCTCCATCTTACGCGCTGCAGCACCAATCCCATTCTCACTCTGTAATAACGGCAGTGTGACCGCATCATTGTGGGCGCGTGATGCAGCAATAAAGGCCGGCAATGCGTTACGGACTGCATCCAGATTTTTATCGGCCTGCTCAGTCATCGCTTTATCTTCATCGCTCGAGATGTCGTTCGCCATATAATAATCATTGAGTGACTTAATCTGCGAAAGCAAACTCTCAATGCGCTCTTCTGCCGCGGAGAATTTCGTCGCATCACTGGTGCTATGATGGCGATAAAGCGCAATACCTAGCTGATTGGTCACGCTGATTGATTTATTGAGATCACGAATGCTGGGTATCGCGTTGACCTGGACATATTCAAATCGCGACTGAAAACCCGAGATCACAGACAATGAGATAATAACCAGCGCAATCAGTGACATTGCCAGCAGTGAAAAAATCAGTACGAGACGCTGTGTAATAGTCATACGAGCCCTTAAAAAAGAGTAATTTGAATATATCGAAAGCTGGATCGTTCTTATCGGCTCTGGTCAGCAGTGCTTTAATTAATTGGGGTAAATATATTTTTTTAATTGTTCTGGCGAATCTCAGAGAATGCACTATCTATCAAAATGATGCTTACCATCAGGACATAAAGTTTTACATTTAGTCGTATTTACATAATTTCCTCTTTTTTAGAATGGTTTTTTTTTACATGCAGCAAGGTCATCTTTGTTACATATCAGCCATTCATTTGATCCTAATGATTAGCGAGCTAATTCAACAGCCTGACTGACAATAATCATCTGTCAGAAGGAGGGCAACCCCAGAGAAATCTTGCTACAGACCCAGTAAAAATAGGAAAGGGATTACTAAGCGAAGACTGAGAGCCAAAATCACAACCTCTGTTTATCATCAGTGGCACTGATGTATGTGTTATTGACTGTCCAGAGGCTTAAAGGAGAAGGCATAGGATTTTAGCCATTCGTGGCAGGCCCAGATTAAATCAGTGAAATGACTGGCGGAATGCTGATTCTGGTCTATGCTCACTGGCCCGACCAGGCTTTAGTCTGTCAGATAGCAATATCGCTTAAAATAAAAAAGGTAGTGATCATGGATTTAGCCACATTTGAAACCAGAACGGGTCTTTGGCCACACATGCAGTTTACGGATGTTGAATATGACTTTTGCAGCGCTGGCGTTGAAATCTACGCCATTGACGTCAGCCGTCAGACTAAAAGCAAGCTGTTTATCTGCCGTGTCGCCAACGAGCAGCAGGCTGCGTCACTGACAGCCCAGTTCAAAGAGTGGCTACCGAAGTTAAAGCTTAAAAAACGCAAAGTTGCTTTGAATCTGGCTCGCATGGCGTGCGACAAAAGTTATTCCGCCAATCCTAAGTTTCAGGATCGGTCAGATTTGCGCCACAACACGTCAAGGCTCTGATGTTTATTCAGCCTGCAAGCGTTAACGCGGGCAGGCTTAAACGCTCTCTTGTCTGTTGTGTATAACGATTCTGCGGCACGTTTTAAGTGCGCGCCGCGGGCACCTGAAACAGCCGACAATCACCATCCTCAATCGAAATATCGCTGAAAGTGGTTATATGCATTTCAATCCAGGTGTTCGCGGCGCGAAATGTGTAAGAGGCATTTCGCTGTTCAAGCTCAGCGACAAAATCCCGGGTGCTTACTGTGCACTGACCGACATCATCCTGCCTCATCGCCTCCCTGAATGCTGTCCAGACCTCATCATCCTGTGACATCACATTTACCCCGCTCTGGCTCAGGCCCAAAATAACTGTATATACAAACAGTACAATTTGTTTTTGATGCGGTCAAGTCTTCGTGAAAAGCCTGATTCAGACACTGTGAGACATCACTGTTCCGGCCACTTTTAGCAGAAGCGGCAGGTTTGAGGGGGACTTTAATCCAAATCTTAGAAATCGTTTTCACATCAGATTAAGTCATTGATAAAAAAAGCAAGTACCATAAGTAGCATTTTAATTATTTGATATCTAAATAAAAAAACTGTTAAACACAGCGGCATAAAAGTTGGTTTTGCCCTATCTTTAAATGGCTCTGTAATGAAATCCACTTCTTTTACAGAGTGATTTGACTCCTACCCTTGCCCCCTTTTACAGGGGGCACTTTTTCAGATAACACAGGTGACGACATTCGCGAGTTTATGCTGACGGGTAATATGCGTGTATTTAGCGAAAATGTGGTGACTACGTTAATGCGCTGTCTGGAAAAATGGTGTATTTGTAACCTGATGATTCATCAGCCGGGCTTAAATTATCAACACTTAAAAACAGTTGTTTGAATTTAAAGGTATTTTTTATGAAATATCTAAAGAACAACTCTTATCTGCTAAAAAAGCTCGCCAAATCACCATGGTAAGGAGAACAAAAAACGCGTAATAATCAGTCACTATTGTTTTGACCGGCGCCTCACCAGGGATGTCGTAACGTTATAATAATGCGCTATATCCGATATTCGCCCCCGCTTTTGCGGGGGCTTTTTATTTTACTCATTCCTTTATCACCTTCCCGCTCCTGAGCGATGCAATACGTCAATCCTCACAATCCTGACCACGCCATAAATTGATAGCCCGATTAATGCTGTAAGCAAAAGGTCATAATGGCTACAGTTGTGCCCTTAGCCATCAATTTTTCTGTGATATGGTTAATCAGTAATGTTTGGCCATATGAGTTTGCTTATGCTCTCCACCCTTATATATCGCAGCCAGCTTGTGGCTTCTGTCTCGCCAGAGAGATTACTGGCGCTGGTGGAACGCGCCAGTATTAAAAATGCCGAGGCTGAGGTCACTGGAATCCTGCTCTATGATGGGCAGTACTTTTTTCAGGTGCTGGAAGGAAAAGTCGATAATGTCCAGACTGTCTTCCAGCGTATCTGTCAGGATGATCGACACTTTAATCTGATTGAGCTGATGCGAGATTATGCGCCCGCACGTCGCTTTGGAAATGCTGGTATGGCCCTGTTTGATTTACGTGACTATCCGCAACATACCGTGGTGGATGCCCTGCTTAAGCGAGTGACTCTGAGTGATGAGCGCATCAAACAAGACCGGGTAGTAAAGTTCCTGCGTTCTTTCGTCGAAGGACGTGATAAAGCGACGTTTATTCAGATCGATCCCGCCAGTCTATGGACGCTGACTTTACCTCTTAAACAAGACGTTCAGCCCGCCGGGCAACAGACTTCCGGGCAGCGCTGTGAATTTGCGCTCCAGCCAATTGTCGATGCAACAAATCGTCAGATTGTTTCCTGTGAAGCCCTGATACGCGGCCCACATGGCGCCCCACCCGCCGACTATTTTTCACAATTGCAGGAGAACGAGCGATACCAGGCCGATCTGCACTCTAAAGCCTACGCTTTCAAGCTGGCCAGACACCTGGGATTGCGGGAGCTGACGCTCTCCGTCAATCTCCTGCCCATGTCGCTGGTCGTGATCGATCATGCGGTAGACCATCTTATCCAGCAAATCATTCAGCAAGGATTGCGACCTGAGCAGGTCGTGATTGAGGTGACGGAAGATGAGATCATTTCGCGCTTTGACGAGTTTCAGTCTGCCGTACAGCAACTTAAAGCTGCCGGAATCAGTCTGGCGCTGGACGATTTTGGCGCCGGTTTCGCAGGCCTGTCACTGTTAGCCGATTTTCAGCCCGACAAAGTTAAAATTGATCGCAAACTCATCACCGATATTCACCGTAGCGGCCCTCGCCAGGCGATAGTATTGGCCATTCTTAAATGCTGCCAGGCGCTGGAGATCACGGTCATCGCGGAAGGAGTAGAAAAAATTGAAGAGTGGCTCTGGCTGGAAGGTGCTGGCGTTCGCTATTACCAGGGGTTTCTGTTTGCCCGCCCGGCCCTGAATGCGCTGCCTGCAGTAAGCTGGCCATCGCGCCGCCCGGACTGACTAAAGAGGAGAGCGTTCCTTTTATCTCTCCTCTTTTACTCAGAGTTTGACCCGGCTCACACCTCCTCGCTGCAAAGTGCAAAAGCTGTGCCATGCTTTATTCATCTGGCAGCCAACAGGCAAAACAGATATTCATCACGTCCCTGGATAACAACCGAAATTGGGAGAATCACCATGAACGAAGATCGCATCAGCGGTAACTGGAAGCAGTTCAAAGGTAAGGTTAAGGAAAAATGGGGTGATCTTACGGATGATGATATGACCGTTGTCGAAGGGAAGCGTGATCAACTGGTCGGTAAAATTCAGGAACGCTATGGCTACGAAAAAGATCGTGCTGAAAAAGAAGTGAAAGATTGGGAAGACTCCAATAAGTATCACTGGTAATGCGTTCTGAATCGCCGGGCGTTACAGCGCCCGGCACCTGCTTTGATTTCCATCAATCCTTATTCACCCGACTTAATGTCAACTGCGCCTGATGCGGGCAGTGATTATGGAAATGATTATTTCTTTATTTGCCGATGAAGCGCATACTGCGACTCTCGTCCCTGAACATGGGACCTCAAAATCGTCCGGATATTACCTATGCCTCACCACACTACCGACACCGTATGTGGCCTTGTCGGTGTTCTTCCTGAAACTCTGCGTCGCTGGCGCCGTGCCGGGCTAATCACGCCACCGGGTCCTGCTGGCTACTCAGATAATCAGCTAACGCGTGCGCTATGTGTGCGTGAAATGACGTCAGGAGGTCATACGTTGTTCGATATCCATACGGCAATTAACTGGCCCAACGTGGCACTGTCAGGCGGGTGGGCTTGTCGCGAAGAGGATATTTTGCAGTTGCTGGCCAATAATCCAGATGCTGATATCGATCGCGAACTTCAAATGATGAACACCGACTACTGTGGTGACGATTACGTTAATTGCTACCTGCGACCCCTTAACCTCTGGCTGCGCGCTGACCTGAGTGATGGAGCGGATATGCGTCTGCAACGCTTTCATGCCGCGGTTGTCGCGCAATGGGAGCGCCTGTCTCTGGCAGCCCGTCGACGCAGCACGGTTCCCTTGTTCCTGGAAGCGGTCAGCGTCACAGATGAAACAGAGATCTGGATGGAGGCGATACGGCTTAATGGACAGGGTTTTCGGGTTGAAGTGGCCGCAGTCGCTTCTGGTCAACCCGCCGTGGCACAATGTCGTTTTGAACATCATCTGATGTGGTGTGGTGATGGGATTAGTGCCTCAATGAAGGCGGCATTTAATGCCAGTCTTGAAGCGGGTAAACCCATCATGCTGACTGGCACTAACATCGATTTGCAGTCGCAAAATAATCTTATCTTTGCCAGCGCCTGAGCACCGTCACCTTTTCACCAGCCGGCACTTAAAAGGCGGAAACAGCCTTTGCCGTCTCCGCCCTGTTCATATTATTGATGTTCCAGCGTACGCTGACCGCCGATTGCAATCGGGATACGTCGCGGTTTCTCACTCTCTGGTATTTCCTGGAGCAGATCGATATTGAGCAATCCTTCCGCCAGGCTGGCTTCAGTCACTTTTATATGCTCCGGAATAGAAAAGCTCAGCTGGAAATCGTGCCGGGAAATGCCGCGATGTATCCAGCGGCCACTCTCTTTGTCGGCCTCATCGGATGCGTGCTGAGATGCTTGTTCTCTGTGCCCCGCGACTGAAAGCCGATCGCCACGTAACTCAATCTCCAGTTCATGCTCTTTCCAGCCCGGTACGCTAACGGTCAACGCATAGCGGTTTTCCTCAACATGCTTAAGATCATAAGCAGGAACAGAGCTTACCGGACTGTCGCCAGTAAGCTGACTAAACAACTTATCGATGCGATTAAAGCGGTCTGAAAAAACTGAATCAGACAGGGAGGGGAAAACAGAAACGTGTTGTACTGACATAGTGATAATCTCCTGAACAGGTTCATCCAAAAGTTCATCTGACCGGTAACACACTTCCAGTCAACTTCCTAAATAGGGTTGTTCAGTCAGTTTTCAAGCCAGAAACTGGCTTTTTTTATTGTTATCATACAGCCGGTTATTGCAGGGAATAACACTAAGGGCGATAACACAGCGTCTATTTCTTACTCTGGGGTGAAAGAACGAAATGGGGATGGCGGCCAGCCAATAATAATAGCAACTCATATTCGCCCTGACTTAATAACGTTGGATTGCCTGCAGCTTCTTTGGTTTGCCAGACTCTCAGGCTAAGGTCAAAACGCTCAGCAGCACTCTGCTGCGACAGGCCGGCGGCAAGACGAAGTTCACGCACGTTACTCTGGACAACCACAGGCGACTGGAGGGGACGGTTAACCAAACAAAGACTCCTTCAACACGATGAAACGAAAACGCACAGCGCTTCGCGATTGACTGAGCGAAGCGATCTGAAAGCGGTGAGGACGACAAGACCAGAGAATAATTGACTATTTTGAATAAATGTCAAATTTTCAGACTTAAGATTCAGACATAAATTTTTTAAGCGAAGCGGCATATTTCAACTCATCGGCGATTTTTCTATTTCGTTAGAGTGCTTTATTCTTCCCGCCAGGAATTATCCTGTTATTTGCCTTAAGGTCCATTCAGGGATTAATCCGCTACCTCATTACGCCTTTCTTCATCAGGATAGATGCTTAGCTTGAGAATTATGTTCAGGCTGCTTCATTGAAACCAGAGGAGGATAATAAATGAAAAATCCTATCCAGCGTCGCTCGCCTGATGATTTGTCACAGGTGGAAATTCGCGAACAGTGGCAAATCACTTACTGGACCCAGGAATTAGGTACAACACAGGAAAGGCTGACGCGCGCTATCCGGGAGGGGGGGCCGCAGACAGAACAGGTCCGGGACTGGCTTGAGCAAAATCCGCCGCCACGCCGTCCAACATAATCCCAGAGGGCTAAAAGTTTAATAAATCCTGACTGAAGCGCTGGTTTTCCGCCAGCCATGCGGTGGGTTGACCTGCATCAGACAGCGTTATGCTGACAGGTCACATCTGCCGTTCAAAATCACATCCTGGCTTTTGCTTAGTGTTTTTATGCGGTTACCTGTCCTTCGACCCGCAAGTTGCCATTGCTCTGCATGTAAACGTTGTGCTTCGGTGTAAAATTGCCTTTTAAATAATATTAACCATCCTGAATGCTTATTCATCTCATGATGACAGATAAACATTAGCCCTTCTTAAAATTACCTTTTTTATTTATAAAATGAAGAAGCTCAAATAGTCTCATGCCTCTTCGATTAAATTTTCAAATCGTAAACACGCTTTTAATGCGTTAAAGAAAATATTAAGAGACACCCAGTGCATAGTCCCTTATCATTAAGTTGAAAATAAAAATCACACTCTATTTCCTGCCGCCCGAATCACATTTCGTTCCGGACAGTTTTCTTTTTTTCGCACTGTAATCAGCCGGTGCGGGGGTTCTACACACATGCTTAACAATCCAGACGGCGACAACGAGCGCCGAGGACGCGCTTTACAGGCTCTGCGCGCCCCAGATGAAAGCCGCGACGAGGTTCTGCGGAAGTTTGTCCGGCTAGCCAGTCAGGCCCTGGGTATCCCGGGCAGCTTTATCTCGGTGCTGGATGATGAATTTCAAACAGTACAGGCATCACACAATTTTGATCTGCAACGCTCAACCCGCGCAGATTCACTCTGCCGCCACGTGGTTGACAGTGACAGTGCCGTTATTGTGCCTGATACGTATCATGACGCGCGTTTTGTCACCCATCCTCTGATTACGGGCTCGCCCTTTATTCGCTTTTATGCCGGTGTGCCACTGAAAACCCGCGACGGTATGATTCTGGGCACACTCTGTGTTACCGACACCCAGCCACAGGCATTTGCGAGTGAGCAAGTGACGATATTGACGTTGCTCTCCACACTGGTGATGTCATTCCTGGAAGCCTGGCACTCGGCGGGTTTTACCGATCCGGTGACCGGACTGCCCAATCGTCAACGCCTGATACGGGATTTGCAGTATCTGGCCCTGGCCGGCGATACGACGCCACGCCGTCTGGTTCTGATTGACTGCATTGATATGTCACGCGCTTACGAACTGGCCCGGACCATGGGAATGACACCGGTCGAAAGTCTGCTAAAAGATATGGCTACCCTATTACCGCTGCGCCTGCGCCCGGCAGTTGGCGAGATGATCTATACCGTGGCAACGGGCCGGTTTGCTATCCTGACGCGAGCGGACAGCCGGCTCAGTGCTGCCTGGGTAGCCGGTCGTCTGGAGGGTATCAGCGCAGACATGGATGAAGGTCTTTCGGTCGCACTGACTCCCCATACTGGTGAAACGGGATTTGTTGCCGGTCATCTGCCAGCATCAGAAATATTACGTCGCGCGGTTAGTGCATTGAATGAAGCTGTTGGCCGTGGGCTGCCTTCTCAGTGCTTTAATATTGCATCGGAAACCCAGCGTTCAGAAGATTTCATGCTGATGACCGATCTTAAAACGGCGTTACGTGAAAATACCGGGCTTTACATGGTCTATCAGCCGAAAATTTGTCTGCAAAGTGGTAAACCGGTGGGTCTGGAAGCACTTATCCGCTGGCAACATCCCAGCCGGGGAGAGCTCTCACCCGCTGCATTTATCCCGCTGGCTGAACAGACCGATCTACTCTCTGTATTGACCATCTGGATTATCGATCAAGCGGTCGAACGTCTCAGCAGGCTGCGTAATAACTGTATCCAGTTGCCCTTGACCATAAACGTTAGTGTGCGCGACTTTGCGCGTGAGGGATTCGCTTCAGCGCTGGAAAGCAAGATGCTGAAATCTAAACTTCCGACTTCTCTGCTGGGCATCGAATGTCTGGAGACCGAACGTATTCTCGAAAGCCCCACCGCTCTGCGCGGGCTGGAGATGCTAAGGGAACGAGGATTCAAAATTTCACTCGACGATTTTGGCGCCGGCTACAGTAACATCAGTTATCTGCGCCGTATGCCGCTGGATGTGATTAAGCTGGATCGCTCCCTGATCAGTGAACTGTCCTCAGATACCGCTTCACGCATCATTGCCCGTAGCATTATCGCGATGCTCAAAGAGCTGGATTATACCGTGGTGGCTGAAGGGGTAGAGTGTCCGGACGCGGTGTCATCCCTGACTGAGTATGGTTGCGATCAGGCTCAGGGGTATTTCTATTCGAAGCCGCTACGCGAAGAAGCTCTCGATCACTGGCTTCACTGGAAGCTACGTGGCGAGTGTCATTAAACTGGCCTGAACGCGATCTGATATCAGATCGCGTTTCGCACATCTGGTCCTCTCAAACACCCTCATATTCATTTATTCAAAATAATTGAATTACTTCAGCAAATATTAGCTATTTTAGTCCGGCATGATCTTGCCTATGATTCATTACATCGAGGCAAAACGCCTCTCCCTGAATGAAAATGCTGAGGATTCTGCCCATGAAAACAATCAAAAATTTCGTTACTGTTACCGCACTACTGATTTCTTTTAGTAGTTTTGCAGAGAGTATTACCGCTACTGCTTCGACATTGGATGCTGCTGAAGCGAAAGTCGCGTCGCTGGCCAAAGATGCTGGTGCATCTTATAAAATCACCGGCGCACGCGTTGATAACCGTGCCTACGTCTCTGCTGAGCTGATTAAATAACGTTTATCAGGTTAATACGACGAGGCTGCCATTATGGCGGCCTTTTTTACTATGTAGCAGGCATGCAGTTGTCTGTTCAGTATCCGTGTCTTTAATACTGTCAGCGATTATTGAAATCGCTCCATCAATTTGCCGTTACGCTTACTGCCATCTGCTCTGGTGCAGTCTGTGCGACACTGAATAAGTAGTGATGAAACATTTATTGAACAATGTTAGCGTGTACCCAACATTCATATAAAGCTGAGCTGCACATGCTGACTACCATAATTTATCGCAGCCATATTTCTGATGATTTTCCGATCAGAACCATTCCCGCGATGGTCGACAACGCCAACAGAATAAATACGGCTCACGACGTGACCGGCATTTTATTATTTAATGGTACCCATTTTTTTCAACTGCTTGAAGGTCCGGAAGCGGGCATTCAGGCTGTCTATCAGCGAATTTGCGCCGATCGGCGACACCATAATGTAGTCGAGCTGATGCGCGATTATGCACCTTACCGCCGCTTTGGTAACGCGGGTATGGCGCTCTTTGACCTGCGTGAACACGATCGCTCATCACTGCTGCAGGCTGTGCTGGATAAAGGGACGTCAAAATATCGCCTGACCTATGATGATCGGGCACTGCAATTCCTGCGCACGTTCGTAGAGTCACGTGAAAAAGAGAATTACTACGAAGTTCTCCCGCCAGGTTACTGGGAGTTTATTTCCGAACACAATGATGTACCTGACTCCCGTCCCGAGACAGAAGGCGTCAGTTTTCGTCCAGTGGTCGATCCCCTGGCTCGTCAGGTCACGGCCATTGAAGCGACCACACTGAGGCCTGCGCATGCTGATGACGCAACAGGAGACCAGCTTTATGCTAACGATCTGGAAACCGTTAAAGCGACATTTGCCCATGCAGGGCTGGTCTGCCCGGACGGTATGACGCTTTACGTCAGTCTGTTACCGATGACACTGGTGGCGATACCTCAGGCTGTTGAGCAGATTGTAACCGCCATTCATCAGGCGGGACTGGTTCCTGAGCAGGTCGTTATCGGCGTAAGTGAAACCGCAGTTATCTCGCAGCTGGAAGATTTCTCTGAGGCAGTGCGCACGCTAAAAGCGGCTGGAATTAGTCTGTCCATCGACAATTTTGGTGACGGTTCCGCAGGATTATCATTACTGACTCACATTCAGCCCGACCGCATTCGCATAGATGCTGGTATCACTCGTGACGTCCATCGCAGTGGGCCAAAGCAGGCAGTCGTCCAGGCGATCATCAAATGCTGTTCAGCACTGGAGATCAATGTGATTGCCGCAGGGATCGTACAGGCTGAAGAGTGGATGTGGCTGGAGGCCGCAGGTGTGATTAATTTCCAGGGCACGCTGTTCGCTGCTGCAGGCCGCTACGAAGCCCAGTCTGTCGCCTGGCCCGAATATCGGGAAGCGATATAGGGCAAGCTGCCTGAACAGTATCAAGCGGTGCGCCCGGGTGCGGCCGCTTTGATAACTGTCCTTTAAAGAGTCATTCAGCGCTTTAACCTCATCCCTCTGAACATGCCCTCCCCCACTGCCCTCCGTGTTGTGATATCGGGAAACCCGGCAACTTCTTACTGCAATTGTTGATAAATCTCTGGTCTCACTATTCATTCTCGCTAAGATCTCAGAGCAACCACTGTAGTGAGAAAAGCTCACCTTTTAACATCTGCATTGAGAAATCAGCGATAGCAGATCCTTATTTCGTATCAAAATCCATCAGCTAACCACTGTAGCGAGTAGACAGGCCTCATGCAGATTTTCGGAAACCACTATAGCGAGTAAATGAAAAAAGCATTCAGGGCAACTCAACCACTCTGGCTTTAAACACACCTCAACAGCACCCGTGCACGTTAGTCATGCCCTAACCACTGTAGAGAGTAAAAGACGAATCCCCTTCACAATAATGAAAGTTGACCCTTGATTGCATCAATTGTCGCAGTCTGCGGCCTTACAGAAGAGCTTTTAAGGATGCGATAAAGCATTTTGTCAGCGAAATTCTAAAGGTGGGTATCTTTATTAACGGCTGTAAAGAGTAACAATTCAGGGATAGGTTTAATTGAAGCTGTTAACAAAAACCTTATCTGGAGAGGCATTAAATGATAGTGAGTAATCACTTTAATCAGGGATTCATTGCCAGGCATAAAAGTCCCTGACAATAACAACCACTATGGAGAGTAAGCTAAACAATTCTGCTCCCAATTAACAACCACTGTAGCGAGAACATTTCATTATTGATCGTTGTTATCTGAGCATTAACTGGCCGTTTTTACGAAAAATTAGCCTGATAACCATTATAGCGAGTAAAGCCTGAGCGCGTCGGAGAGGAAAATCAGAGGATTAAGCAGAAATCAGGAGGGACTAACCACTGTAGCGAGTAACATAAAAACTCAAATTTTATCCCGGTAGCGCATCTGGTCTCTCTAACCCAGCGATCGCCAGTCTGAAGCAGACGTAGTAACCACTGTAACGAGTGAATAACAGGCCATTGTTTGGTTATCTGGCTTTAACAGACAGGTCCCTATACACAGTGAGTAACCACTGTAGCGAGCATGAAAATCACCGGACTCAGTTCAGAAAAAGAGTAAATGACAAGTGAGCATGCTGGCAGCGACGCTATTAAGACAAGATATCTGTTGTTAATCACTGTTCACTAACCACTGTAGCGAGTAGAAGTACTCGCTACAGTGGTTACCGTTTTAAAGAAGCCTATCCCTGCAAAATGGCGAGAGCGACACAGCGAATCTGTCACAGCTTCTTCTGCTTTCTGATTTTGTTGAGTAATTCTTTTTCCTCACGAGACACCATGACCAGTTCACTGTTCTCCTCTTCGATCATTGGTTCAGGCAGGCTGACATCAATAACGCCGGGGTCAAGATCAAGATCGTCATAATCGTCGATCTCATCATCGATCAGGTCAGAGTTGCTGAGTGGCAGTTCGGCCGGACGCAGCTTAGGATGACGATAATGCACCCAAAAGTAGACTGACGAGCCCCGCCGTGTTTCGGTGTAATCAAGATAACCAATCTCTTTTAACTGCTCCATGGCCTTTCTGACAGTCGCATTCTGGGTAATCACGCGTGACGTCAGGTTTAGTCTGGCACGCAGACGCGCCATTGATATCGGGGCAGGCTTAGGAGGAAGGCTTTCAATGAAGGTGTAGAGTGCCTGAGCGGATTCTTTGCGGGCCAGCTCATTGATAGCTTTCAGCTGCAGCAAAACCTTTCTGTCGAACTGATACAACTCAAAGATTTTGGGGTCAGCCTGCAGCGTTACCGTATCTTTCTTGATGCTGTATTTAGCCGACTGCACCAGATGCGTCGTGTAGTTTTCTCCGCCTTTACTGGTAAAGGTCAGGGTATTCGATGCGATACGCGTCAAGGATGCGTCCAGGCGGCTCCTGAGCTTCGAGGAGAGTCGTACCGAAGGTATGCCACAGAGTTTTGCGAATTCAACGAAAGAGAGCGTTACAGTGTCTCCCAGACACTCATGCGTGGCGAATGCTCGAATGATCCCGACCCAGGTTTTAAAATCATTATCCATATCCAACCGGGCACCCAGAATCTTAATGTTGTCATAGCCTTCTGACCTGACCAGGGATAACTGCTTAAGATCCTGTGTCACATCCATAGCATTCATCTGGTTTTTCTGACTGCGCGCCGTAGATTTGAGCGTCGGAACAAATAAGCCGAGCCGCATCAGCGCTACCGGCTGCACGGTGTTGTTACTGTTGGGGGTAAGAGTAACAACTTCACCTGTGCGTTTGTCTGTTTCGCTAAACGCATCGGCTATGTTCAGGATATCTGGTTCTTTTCTTGGCATTAGGAAGATCCGTGATGTGAACAGGCGAAAGCCGCTGTTACTCGATACAGTGGATACTATCACTCACTACAGCGGTTAATCTACTCACCATAGTGGTTATTTCTCTCGATACAGTGGTTGTTCTACTCGCTATAGTGGTTAGTCACCTTACCCCAGCTCAGGCGTACCGTGGCCTGGAGCGCGTTGGGGATCTTTAAGGAACTTATTAGGATCTTATGAGGATCTGTTATTGGATCTATTCAGTGGATAACCCGGTAAAAAGAGGTTAACAGAACGGATAATTTGCCCTGCCCTCGACATGCAGCACTCGCTCTCATCGCACAGTGTCAGTGAAGCGACAGTAATGCCCTCTCAAAAGGGTTATACACACAATAAAAAGTCATTTACTCGCTACAGTGGTTGTTAAGTACTCGCCAGCGCGGTTGCTTTCCTCGCTACAGTGGTTATTCCACTCTCTATAGTGGTTATTCTTCTCGCTATAGTGGTTACTGACACCCTTCAAAGCCTTGTGCCACAAGCCCTCAGACGTTATGGGGATCTGTTTAGGATCTCAATTTGATCTATTAAGGATCGACCAATTGGATCTGGCCTGTGAATAATGAGGATAAAACAGAGAAAACATGGCAGAAGCAGCATGTCAGATAGATCTGATGTTTAAGACAGGCATTGAATTGTGATCAGCCGTCAGGTTTGGTTTAGCAGAGGATTTAACATGAAAGCCCTTTGAACAAAGCATAAGCAGCAAGACCGTGAAAGAAACTCTGATAACCACATTTTAAATAGGGCTTTGATGTAGATTGAGCATTTGTCGTGCTCTTCATACTTTAAAGAGTTACCACCCTAAAAAATAATCTATCATTATGATAAATAATGAATTATTATGATTTTTTCATGATGAAAACACCATAATCAAATTCCCCTTGTAATTTTCTGATTCAATATCTTATGTTGATTAACTGAGAAAGCGAAGTCTGGTTTACAGCAGCGTTCAAAAAGGAGCTGAACAGAAATTCAGACTACTAAAAGCAACCGGAAACTCATTTTTTTAAAAGTTGAAGATTGTCAGACATGGAAGAAATGTTGTGCTGCCTCGTTTTCGAGTAAGTGAAGGTTCTCCTCAGAAAGAGAAACTGAGAGAGAGGTAAATATTTGCGGAGTTGAATACAATATTGAAAGGGCGATGATACATATTCGCAATCACTTAATCGTCAAAATGTCCGGTTAAGATTTGATACCTGCTTTATAAGTATGAGCCCTGCCCCCGGTCTGAAACGGGTACGGAAAGATCAGTGAATTCACAAAATTTATCAACCGGCATAACGACTGGATATGTTGTTCAAACGCAACCTGAGTAAGTAATAGAGTGTTTGTCAGACTTAAAATACTATAAAGCTTCGATGAAGCCCGGCAATCAAGAGTATGAAAAAGTCATGACACATGATGATTTAAGGAGAGTAAAAATTTCACATTTAAGCGTTGGAAATTGAAAGGACACCGCCATTAATCGACTTACCAGACTTGCAAGCCCTGTTGATAAAATTAATAAGCTGAAGCAATCATAAAAAGACTAAAAATCAAAGTTAGAGCTTATCTTCAACACGTTGCAACGCATTTTTTCACCATTCAATTTCTCTTTTATGTTGATGATTAATATGAAATTTATTTAAATTTTCATGCTGAAAATACCCTGGAAAACATATGAACTTTATAACTCTTTGCACAATAAACAGAATGGTATGCTGCAATATAAAGGGGTGAAACGACAGTTGAAAACGCCCTGAAGCCTCTTTAAGGAGGTAATCCTGAAACATCGAATTCATTTCAGCGAGAGAAACCGTCAATTTGACCCACCCTCTTCATAACTCTCCCATCCATCTCATCGTCATCTTAATGTCACTAATAAAAAATCCAGGTTTTTGTCATTTTTCTAAAAAATTGGCAGGTTTAGCCTTTTTGTGTAGTATGCAAAAAACAGTAAAGCAGAGGGGCTTATGAAGCGCGATTATGGTGGAGTGCTGGAAATGGCTACCAGAGCCAATTCCATGTTACATGGACTGAGTAGCCACATTGAACAACAACGTCAGGAGTTCAATCAGACCGGTTTTTACCAGACTTTCTCACGTAACGCCGTAGCCAATATGCCATTACTGAGTAAGCACGCTGTTGTTGCTGCCATTGGTGATATGGAAGAAGCAGGTTATCAGTTTGGTAAGAAACAAACCGGCAGTACCTCACAATACGCACTGACCATTCAGAACGTAGTCGACATCTATGAGCACCGTAAAGTCCCAAAATATCGCGATCGCCATGATGGCCCCTTCGTCGTCTTTGTTGTAAGTCTTAAGGGCGGTGTTTCTAAAACAGTCAGTACTGTCACACTGGCCCACGGTATGCGCGCTCATCCTTCTATGTTGCATAATGACCTTCGCATTCTGGTTATTGACCTGGATCCACAGGCATCAAGCACAATGTTCCTGAGTCACACTAATAGCGTAGGCTCCGTTCTTGAGACCGCAGCGCAGGCCATGCTGAACGACCTGGATGCCGACCAGCTTCGCGAACAGTTTATTAAGCCAACTGTCATGCCGGGAGTGGATGTAATTCCCGCCTCAATAGACGATGGTTTCGTTGCCAGCGACTGGGAAGAGTTGGTTGCTGAACATCTGCCAGGCGTTGCACCGTCCGAAGTATTGCGCCGCAACGTGATCGATCGTCTGGCCGGTGATTATGATTTCATCTTTCTCGATACCGGTCCTCACCTTGATTCGTTCATGTTGAATGCTATTGCGGCCAGTGATGTGCTGCTGACACCGACGCCGCCGGCACAGGTCGATTTCCATTCAACTATGAAGTATCTGACTCGCCTGCCAGAAATGCTCGAACGTATTGAGTCAGAAGGCATTGAACCGCGTCTTAAAGCAAATATTGGCTTTATGTCGAAAATGACCTCTAAACACGATCACCTGACCTCTCAAAGTTATGCTCGTGAAGTGTTTACCAAATCAATGCTGGACTGCAGCCTGCCAAGACTGGACGGGTTTGAACGCTGCGGTGAATCCTTTGATACCGTCATCAGTGCCAATCCCTCATCTTATCCAGGCAGTGCGGACGCTTTGCGCAAAGCTAAATATGAAGCCGAACAGTTCTCCAGGGCTGTGTTTGACCGCATCGAATATATCAGGAGCACCTTGTGAGCAAACCTATACAGCGCATTGGCCGCAAATTTGGTGATTCAGCTATCGCGAACATGATCGACAGTAGCAGTCAGTCACGCACCTTTACGCTGAAATCGGGTGCGAAGGCAACTTTCGTTCGCCAGCTCATCCTGCATGATGATATTGAGACCAGAACAACGGTTGATCCCCAAATCAACGGTCGTGACCAGAGCACACTGACACCGGAATCGCTGCAGGAGATCACCCGTACCATTACGTTGCAGCAGTTTTTCCCGGCGATTGGTCGCATCAACGGTGATCAGATTGAGATCATGGATGGTTCACGCCGCCGCGCTGCATGTATTCTTTCGGGGGCAAGCCTGGAGGTACTGGTCACCGCTGATGAACTGAGCATCAGTGATGCGCGTCAACTGGCCGCTGATATACAGACCGCTAAAGAGCATAACCTGCGCGAATTAGGGTTACGCTTTATGCTGATGAACGAAAATGGCATGAGCAAATCCGAGATTGCCAAAGCAGAAGGTATCTCTAATGCCAAGGTCACTCGTGCGTTCCAGGCAGCAGCTGTGCCTGCTGAGTTCATTGAACTCTTCCCGGTTGTCTCTGAGCTGACGCTTCAGGATTACCAGTTGCTGCTTGATGTCTGGGAGGAGGCTAAAGCGGAAGCGGTTGAGGTCTCTGCGCTGGTCAGCGAGATTCAGCAAAAGCTGAATGAAGATGATCTCCTGCGAATCACCAACCCGGATGATAAGAAGAGCGCTATCCTGAATGGCTTCAAAAGCGCGCGTCGTCAGTTAAAGAAACCGGCACCCGTCAGCAAAACTGTGACGGAGAAACTGGCAACATTTACCACGGCTAATACCTATGCACGACGCAAAACCAATGATGAGAAGCGGACCGTGCAATATGAATTCAGTCGTCTGCCAAAAGAGATCGCTGAGCAGATTGACGCATCAATAAGACAGATTCTTTCTACATTGAATTAATCGTCATCCTGTATCGTCTTCGAAACCGGCCACTGGCCGGTTTTTTTATCTGCTATCCACCCAGAGGCATACCTGCCTTATCCGCATTTTCTTCTTCGCCTGAAGAGATGTTCTGTACGACGCGCCTCATTTCAGCAGTATTACGCTTGATCCTGGTACAGTTTAACGCTATAGCTAAAACGGTTTAGCTTTTAAATTCAATCACAGGAGTTGTCTATGTCTGTTCGCGTATGGTGTCTCGGGGATGCCGTGGTCGATTTGCTACCCGAAAAGCCGGGCCACCTGATGCAGTGTCCGGGGGGAGCACCGGCTAATGTCGCCGTTGGCATTGCACGTCTGCAGGGAAACAGTGCTTTTATTGGTCGGGTAGGCGCTGATCCTTTTGGTGAATTTATGCGGCAGACGCTCAGAGAGGAGAACGTTGATACTCGCTACATGATCGCTGATTCACAGCACCGCACGTCAACGGTGGTGGTCGGGCTGGATGTGCAGGGCGAACGCTCCTTTACCTTTATGGTGCGCCCAAGCGCCGATCTGTTTCTTGAACCGTCGGATCTGCCTGAGTTCCAGCGCGGTGAATGGTTGCACTGCTGTTCGATCGCCTTAGCAGCTGAGCCATCACGCACCGCCACGCTTACCGCCATGAAGCAGATTCGTGCTGCAGGCGGCCATGTCAGCTTTGATTTAAATCTGCGTGAAGACCTCTGGTCCGATCCGGCACTGCTGCATGCGGTGGTGAACGAGGCGCTAAGTCATACCGACGTGGCCAAATTCTCAGACGAGGAACTGGATTTCCTCTGTCCGGGACAGGAACCAGCTGTCAGCTTGCCGCAGCTGGCCAAACGATTTGGTATTCGCTTATTACTGGTGACGCGGGGCAGGGAAGGGGTGATCGCCTGCTATCAGGGCGAGATCACTCACCATGCGACGACGCCCGTGGACAGCGTCGACACCACAGGTGCAGGTGATGCCTTCGTGGCCGGATTACTCTGGGTTCTTGCGACGTCAGGTCTGCCTGCCGATGAATCAAAGCTGTCCATTTGTCTTGCCACAGCACAACGCTGTGGCGCCCTGGCAACCACCGCGAAAGGTGCCATGACAGCACTTCCCTGGCTCCATCAGCTGGACAATCTGGCCGGCTAATCATCCCTGACGCCCCTGTTTTGGGAGCTATCTCACAATCACTAAACCGGTTTAGCTATTTTCATTGCAGAGGGAAATTACCCGTGGCTATGATTTGCGCCTAAACCGGTTTAGCAAAAAAGCCGGTGATGATAGCCTCTCCTCAGGGAATAAAAAATGAAAAAAAGCACGTTAGCAGTCGCCCTCTCTTTAATATTCTTTTCTACATCAGTCTGGGCCGATTCCAGCATGAGCAGTATTGAGGCACGCCTTGCGGCGATGGAGCGACGACTTCAGGCAGCCGAGCAGCGAGCAAATGTTGCTGAAACCCGCGCTCAGGTCGCCGAAAAGCAGGCACATGTGGCTGAGAAGCAGGCTCAACAGTTGGCAGCCGTACAGCAGCAGACCCAGACTTCCACCGCCGATGTTGCTCAGCGCACCGCGAAGCTGGAACAAAAATCTGCCGATGAAGGTGGCTTTGAGTTCCACGGTTACGCCCGTTCCGGATTGCTGATGAACAGCTCAGCCACTAAAACGCAGGGTGGTCCGACACTCACTCCTGCTGGCGAAACCGGCGGTCACGTTGGACGTCTCGGTAATGAGCCGGATACGTATGTTGAGCTCAACCTCGAACATAAGCAGACGCTGGATAATGGTGCTACCACCCGTTTCAAAGCCATGCTGGCTGACGGGCAGCGCACCTATAACGACTGGACCGCATCCAGCAGCGATCTCAACCTGCGTCAGGCATTTGTCGAGCTTGGGCAACTTCCCACTTTCAGCGGTGCATTTGATAACTCTACCGTGTGGGCCGGTAAGCGTTTTGACCGTGATAACTTTGATATCCATTGGATCGACTCTGATGTTGTGTTTCTTGCAGGTACCGGTGCCGGCATTTACGACATGAAGTGGAGCGATCAGACGCGTAGCAACATTTCGCTGTACGGTCGTACCTTTGGCGACATCGAAAACAATGAAAATACGGCGCAAAACTACATCCTGACGCTGAATAACTTTGTCGGCCCGGTGCAGATGATGCTCAGTGGTATGCGGGCGAAAGATAACGACGATCGCCGGGATATCGACGGACTCAGAGTCAAAAGCGATGCGGCCGAAACCGGCGTACATGCGTTGCTGGGCCTGCATAACGACAGCTTCTATGGGCTGACAGAGGGCACTTCCAAAACGGCACTGCTCTATGGCCATGGCCTGGGCGCAGAGGTGAAGTCAATTGGGTCTGACGGCGCACTGTTGCCAGAAGCGAACACCTGGCGGCTGGCGAGTTACGGCATCACCCCGCTGGGCGGTGGCTGGCACATTGCGCCTGCCGTACTGGCACAGCGCAGTGACGATCGGTACGTCAAAGGTGACAGCTATGACTGGGCGACAGTTAACCTGCGTCTGATTCAGGAAATCACCCAGAATTTTGAGATGCAGTATGAAGGCTCTTATCAGTACATGGATCTGCGTCCGGAAGGTTACAACAACCGTAACGCGGTCAGCGGCAGCTTTACCAAATTCACTATTGCGCCAACCCTGAAAGCCGGTGATGTCGGTGACTTCCTTAAGCGTCCGGAAATTCGTCTGTTTGCAACCTGGATGAACTGGGATCATCGGCTCAATAACTATGCCAGTGACGACGCGTTCGGCAGCAAGGGCTTTGATGCCGGTGGCGAATGGAACTTCGGTGTACAGATGGAAACCTGGTTCTGACCGGATGGCCCCGGAGACCGGGGCCTCAACGCCACACGGATAAAAACAAAACAAGACTGAGGTGTATATGGACTATGTAAAAATATCGCGGGCCTTACTGCCGCTGCTGGGTGGTAAAGAGAACATCGCCAGCGCAGCACACTGTGCGACCCGGCTGCGTCTGGTGCTGGCGGATGATGAAAAGGCGGACACTACCGCGATCGGCCGGATTGAAGGGGTTAAAGGCTGCTTCCGTAATGCGGGACAGCTTCAGGTTATCTTTGGGACTGGCGTGGTAAACAAGGTTTACGCTGCCTTTATCGCCGAGGCGGGTATCAGCGAATCGAGCAAGTCTGAGGCTGCTGATATTGCCGCACGCAAGCTTAACCCTTTCCAGCGCATCGCCCGACTGCTGTCGAACATCTTTGTGCCGATCATTCCGGCGATTGTGGCGTCAGGTCTGCTGATGGGCCTGCTGGGGATGGTCAAAACCTACGGCTGGGTCAATCCGGAAAATGCACTCTACATCATGCTGGATATGTGCAGCTCGGCGGCCTTTATTATTCTGCCGATACTGATTGGCTTTACGGCAGCGCGTGAGTTTGGCGGTAACCCATTTCTGGGCGCAACGCTGGGTGGCATTCTGACCCACCCGGCGCTGACCAACGCCTGGGGCGTGGCAGCCGGTTTCCACACGATGAACTTCTTCGGCATTGAAGTCGCGATGATTGGCTATCAGGGCACGGTATTCCCGGTACTGCTGGCGGTGTGGTTCATGAGCATGCTCGAAAAACAGCTACGTCGGGTAATACCGGATGCGCTGGATTTGATCCTGACCCCGTTTCTGACGGTGATTATCTCCGGATTCATTGCGCTACTGATTATTGGTCCTGCGGGCCGTATGCTGGGTGATGGCATCTCCTTTGTCCTCAGCACGCTGATTGCGCACGCCGGATGGCTGGCCGGGCTGGTATTTGGTGGGCTTTACTCGGTGATTGTCATCACCGGCGTCCATCATAGCTTCCACGCCATTGAAGCGGGACTACTGGGCAATCCTTCAATCGGCGTGAATTTCCTGCTGCCCATCTGGGCGATGGCGAACGTGGCTCAGGGCGGTGCCTGTCTGGCAGTGTGGTTCAAAACCCGTGATGCGAAGATCAAGGCGATTTCGTTGCCCTCCGCGTTTTCTGCATTACTGGGGATCACCGAAGCGGCCATTTTTGGTATCAACCTGCGGTTTATGAAGCCCTTTATCGCCGGACTGGTGGGCGGTGCGCTGGGCGGTGCCTGGGTCGTGTCGGTTCATGTTTATATGACCGCGGTCGGGCTGACCGGACTACCTGGCATGGCGATTGTCCAGGCTGGTTCTCTGCTGAATTATGTCATCGGCATCGCAATCGCCTTTACCACCGCGTTTGTGATTTCATATCTTCTCAAATACAAAACGGATTCTGAATAATGGCCTCATCAACACGTCTTGCCACCATTCTGCAGGCGGTGATGCAGGGTATGCCAAAGGCGCTGGGCGACAGCCATTATCCAGGCTGGCATCTGGCTCCGGTCACCGGGTTACTGAACGATCCTAATGGATTTATCCATTTCAACGGTGACTACCATCTTTTCTACCAGTGGAACGCGCTCGGCTGTGCGCATCAGCACAAATGCTGGGGACACTGGCGTTCAGCCGATCTGCTGCATTGGGAGCATCAGCCCATTGCCCTGATGCCGGATGAGGAGTATGACCGCAGCGGCTGCTACTCCGGCAGCGCGGTAGACGATAACGGTCAGCTTACGCTGGTCTATACCGGCAACGTCAAGTTTGATGATGGTTCGCGTACGGCGTGGCAGTGTCTGGCGCAGCAGAACAGTGCGGGGGGTTTTGACAAGCTCGGCCCGGTTATTGCTGTACCGGAAGGGTATACCGGTCACGTTCGCGATCCCAAAGTATGGCGCCATGAAGATTACTGGTACATGGTGCTGGCCGCGCAGACGACGCAGTTACAGGGCAGGGTATTGCTGTTGCGTTCTGACAATCTGCGGGAGTGGCAGAATCTCGGCGAGATTGCGGGAAGCGAACGGGGGGGTCTGGACGCGGCAGGCTATATGTGGGAGTGCCCGGATATGTTCACGCTCGGCGACAGCACCTATCTGATTTGCTGTCCTCAGGGCGTAGTACCCGAAGAGAAGCGCTATCTGAACAGTCACGCCTGCGCCTGGCTGAGTGGTTCGCTTGATTATCAGCAACCTCTATATCAACACGGTCCGCTTAACGAAATGGATGCAGGGTTTGAATTTTATGCCCCGCAAACTACGTTGACCGCTGACGGGAGACGTCTGCTGGTGGGCTGGATGGGGACGCCGGACGGTGAAGAGATGGCTCAGCCAACCGTGGCACAGGGCTGGATCCACCAGATGACCTGTGTGCGCGAACTGAGCTCACGCAATGGGCGGCTCTGTCAGCAGCCGGTGGTGGAACTGCAGGCGTTGCGGGAGAAAGAGCAGCACTATAAGGGGCGTGCAGATGATGCGCCACCTATGGACGCAGAGCGGCTGGAGCTTGAGCTGGAGAGTCGGGGCGACGTTGAACTCAATTTTGCGAATACGCTGATCCTGACATGGCAACAGAATGAACTGCGGCTTGCCCGTCGCAGCCTGGTAACGGGTGAGTGGACATATCGCTACTGGACCGGAGTCGCTAGTCGGTTACAGATCCTGTGTGATCACTCCAGTGTTGAGATTTTCATTAACGATGGGGAAGGGGTGATGAGTAGCCGCTATTTTCCAGACCATCCTGCGTTGCTAACCCTGCACGGGCACGCAGAACTGCAGGTCCGCTACTGGTCGTTACGCCGCTGCATGGTAGAATAAGTACTTGTTTCACTAAACGATGCCTTGCCGTGAGAAAAACAAAACGCGTTACTATCAGTGACATTGCCGGGCTTGCCGGGGTTTCAAAAGCCACGGCCAGCCTGGTGCTTAACGGCCGTGGCGAAGAGTTACGGGTCGCGAAGGAGACGCGTGAGCGGGTTCTTACGCTTGCCCGCGAACACCATTATCAGCCCAGCATCCACGCCCGGATGCTGCATGATGCCCGCAGTCATACACTGGGGCTGGTGGTGCCAGAAATCACTAACCACGGCTTCGCTGCCTTTTCTCATGCACTGGAGAATCTTTGCCGCGCGTCCGGGCTGCAGCTGCTGATTTCCTGCACCGACGAAAATGCCGGTCAGGAGATGGTGGTGGTCAACAACCTGGTCGCGCGGCAGGTCGACGGACTCATTGTTGCCTCCAGTATGCTGACCGACAGTGACTATGTCAGTCTCAGCGAACAGTTGCCGGTACTGCTGTTTGACAGGACCATGAACAATACTAAGCTGCCCTGGGTCATCACCGACTCGATAACGCCTACAGCTGAACTGGTTGAAAAGCTGGCACGCGCCTGCCCGGAGGAGATCTACTTTATGGGTGGACAGTCTGATCTCTCCCCGACCCAGAATCGTCTGGCGGGATTCAGGGAGGGGCTGGCTCGGGCGGGTGTGACGCTGCAGCCTGAGTGGATTATTCAGGGTAACTACCACCCTGGCAGTGGCTATGAAATGTTTGCAGCGCTCTGTAACCGGCTGGGCCGACCGCCCAAAGCGATGTTTACCGCCGCCTGCGGTCTGCTGGAGGGGGTTCTGCGTTACATGAGCGAGCATAGTCTGCTGACCAGCGACATCCGTATCGCCAGTTTCGATGATCACTATCTCTATGATTCACTCTGCATTCCGATCGATACGGTAGAGCAGAACGTTCCGGCACTCGCGCAGGCCTGCTTCACTATGCTGACGACCATGATTGCCGGAGAAGATCCCGTTAACAGCCAGCTTATCCTGCCAGCTACTCTGCGGCTGCGTGTCTGATCGTCGGTTCTTCTGGCCCGACAATACAATACCTCACCATTCGACCGGCAGAGCGTTGACGCCGCGTAAATTGGCCCTTTGATTGCGGCGAACGCCAGCGGTTATGGGGCGCAACTCTGGTAACCGGGTCAGTAATACATGAAGGGCAACTTCCATTTCTGCAAGGGCCAGCCGGTAGCCCATGCAGTGATGAATTCCGCCACCAAATGCCAGACAGCGTCCTTCATGCCGTCGGATATTCACTCGTTCTGGCGAGGTAAATACCCGCGGATCGTGATTAGCTGCGCCCAGACTCAAAAAGAAGCGGGTTCCGGTCGGGATCAACTGACCTGCCAGCTCTATCTCTTCCAGAGTCGTCCGGTAGAGCATCTGAACCGAACTATCGTAACGCAGACACTCCTCTATGGCATTGGGTATCAGCGCAGGGTTCCGTTTCAGGCATGCCAGTTCCTGTGGATGGTCATGCAGGGCCAGAATGGTGTTGCAGATCATATTTGATGTGGTCTCATGGCCGGCAAGAAACAGAAGTACTACATTGGCGATGATCTCATCGTGACTTAGTCGGTCGTCTTCACTGCCACTGCGCAGAAACAGCGACACCAGATCATTCGCCGTGCTGTCACGGCGGGAGACGATCAATGCGCTGAAGTATCTTTCCAGCACAGCAAAAGCGTCAGCGGCTTCGAGCAGGTCTGCCTGACTGATTTGAGGATCGAAAACTTTCACCAGCACAGAGGTAAGGCGCCCCAGTTCCGGCGCGTCGGACTCTGAGATATCCAGCATCCTGCAGATGATGCGCACCGGCAGTGGAAAAGCGAATGCCTGAGCCAGATCGCAGGCGCGACGGTCTGCCAGCGCATCAACCAATTCATTCGCTACAGTCAGTGCCATCTCCCTGAGAGGTTTGATCTCCCGGGCGCTAAACGACTTCATCACCAGTCCTTTTAGCCGGGAATGCTCTGGTGGATTAAGCACCAGAAACATTCTGCTGATCCCCTGAAACAGCGGCATGTCGGCGGCATCATCACCAAATCTCAGCCTGACACTTTCCATATAATTTTTACCAACCCGACGATCGTTCAGCAGCGCTTCTACGACTGCATGACTGCCGCTGATGATGATCTTATCTCCGGCAGGAATGAGCGGTCCCTGCTGATGCAGTTTGCGGTAAAGCGGAAAAGGATTGTCTGAGTAGTCGGGATTCATGAGTTCCTGTAGTTGCATAGCTCACTCCGCTGCCTGAGGATTAACGCAAACGCTTAATGCGGCCGAGGGAAGCGAAAAGGCTGTTTTTATCCTGCTGACTGAGGTGGGGTGCCGTCAGTTGTGACATCAGGAACGCTTTATCTTCTTGTGAGAAGATACCGGTCATCAGACGCTGGCTGATTGCGGTAAGGAGCTGAGTATCCAGCTTCTCTATTTGCTGCCTGGTCTCGGCCAGATCCGGAATGGGGCGATCACTGTCCGGGACTGAGAGCCAGTCTGCGCGATAGCGATACTGAACTGCTTTGCTGGCATTCATTAGCGCGTGAATAAACGGCTCCACGGAGTGGGGTTCAAGCCCGGCCTGCTCAGCGTTCTGCAGCATGTGATCCAGCACCACCTGCTCACGTGGCAGATCCTCAATAGGTAAATGATGCTGTGCTTTATAACCTGCCACCACTTTCATTACCTGCATACGTTCATTCAATGCGCCAGAAAGAGCGCTCATAGAAACAGAGGAAACCGAACCTGCAAAAACGTTACTGCACATAAAGAGGGAAGAGAAAAAAATAGCCACAAAGTGAGTCATTTGCCTGCTCCGTTGATAAAAGCTGGCACTAATTTAGGCACGAAAAGATAACTCAGTGTGATTATTTTATTGTCAAAATGTGAATGGTGTGAAATGTCAGCTAAATACAAGCAGGTTATTAATTTTAATGTATTTTTTTAAATTTTTAGTCATGAAAGCTTCACATTCATTTGGCACACTGACAGTTTGTTCGATTGAGCGGGTGTTGAGGGTGAGATCAAATAATGACCCGGTCGGGACCTAAATCGGCAGGGGCAAAAAACTGATATTTCAGCACGCAGCGTCGTCCGGCACTTTGTGCGCTTCGAACAGAAGGAAAATTGCCTGGAAGGATGGTGCCAGTCAGCAGCTCCTGCACACCAGGGTGATGACAAAGTTGTTGCAGTAAACGCTGCTGTGCACATGCGGCGAGTCCGCGTCCTTGATAAGCGGGTATAATCACTTCATCCATAATCTGAACGCCCTCAATAAAGGCCAGTCGCCGGCGTTCGCAAATCATCAGCCCTGCCAGCATGCCCTGCCAGACAATCATAAGTACATGACCCGCGGCAATATCCTCACGTAATTCCTGTTTGCTCGAAGCCATCAGCTGATCACGCAGATGCGGCAGCGTGTGCCAGCTGGCACGATAGGCGTTGTTAATCATCTGAAGACAGGCGGGATAATCTCTCCGGGCAGCCTTCACCAGTGAAATGTTTTTATCGGGAGGCTTCGTAACGGCAGCCGGATCGCTGAGGAATATCAGTTGATCGGTAAAACCAATGTCGGGATGGGTCGCAGGCAACAGGACACGCAACTTTAGCGGTTTCAGCGGCTGCCACGCCTTTATGATAGCGTCAGCCACCGCGTAATCAATGACGCTGTCACGGGCCACAATTTCAATAAAAGGCTGAGCAGGATCACCACCCAGATAGCGCGGCCCGGTGAGATAACGCTGGCCATTAATCCTCAGTTCACGCTGCAAAAAAGTGTGCTGGGGCAACCCGGTTTCTCGCCAGGGAAAGGCGGCGGAAAAATGATGGTCGTGGCATCGGGTCTGCTGTTGTGCCAGCCAGCGGGCAAGCCAGTCGCTGAGACAGTCCGATGAAACAGGAACAGCACGGTAGAGCGACATCATATAATCCAGCATAAGATTCCTTATTGCCCGCCGTGAGTGATCTCCTGCCTCTTCAGCGATCTGTCTAAACCGTTGCCGGGTTAAAATGAGACTGCTGAGAGTGTAAACGATGTGCTCTGTTTATGACCATCTCAACCTGTCAGCACGAAGCATTCCTTTTCTGCAGTATGGCTGCCCTGCACTGGCGGACGGCGGAGTGCTGAAAAGCGACGCGATAAACGTCCTGTTCTGCGAACAGCTATTTCGCCGTTGTCTGAATGGAAGGAAAGCCTTAGATATAAATTTAATCAGGTCTGACTCACCTATGCTGACATGGTCAAATTAATTGACTGAATATGGCTGAGTTGCCCAAAAAAATAATGAAAAATTATAAACGAATTTTTTACGTAAATATGACGAAATCAGATAATCGGCAGCTAATAAATGGATTATGCTAAACAGGCAGTTCAATAATTATAAAGTTCCGATTTTTAAACACCCGGGGGTTATATGGTTCATATTGATTTATGTACCAAAGATGGCGTGATGAAAGCTTATGCGTTTCAAACGCCTATGCAGGCAATGACCTTGCTGGAAAAAATTAAAAATGATGAATTTCAATGGTTTAATCTTGAGTGGGATGGGGTTCGCTTTAACTGTCCGCATCATTTTATTAAAAGACTCAGCAGCCGTTCTTATATTAAAGCGTTCTGGCGTTAAATTCTATTAAATGATTAAATTCGTGCAAATCTGTCTGTTTTTGATACTGGTCTGATTTAACTGTTTTCAGCTTATTTTATTCATGATCATAACCGGGGCAACCTCTGCCCCGTTATTCAATGCTATTGAAGGGCTTTATCATCGTGATCAGCGATAATTTTAAACATCAGGTGCATCGTGCCAGGCTTAACAGATATCATTATTACGGCTTAATCATTCGCTGCTGTTGCTTATCATAACCCTCTACACGCTAAAGAATGCGTGAGTAATACAGAACCATTTCGTGCTCAACCCCGCAATAGGTCGTGATCCCGTCTTAATCTTCTTCTGTTCTTCCCTTGACCTGTAGTGACAACTGTTACACTCAGATGACGTTTATCCTGGATCCTGACTGTAATGCGCCGTGAAAAAATGCGCCTGCGTTCGCTACTGACTTTGCTTTCCATTGGGGGCGTCATTCTGACCTCCGGTCTTCTGCTGAGCGCGTTACTGCTGTTTCAGAAAGCCAATATCGAAAACAGCCTGCTGGAAGGGAACATTGCTTATGCGCGTAAACTGGCCGATACCACCGATCGTTACCTGGCGATAGCGCAGCGTGAACTGGCCTGGAGTGCAACACAGATCAAGACGCTCGGTGATGTTCAACAACTGGAAGAAGAGACCGAGCGCTTAAGAATGCAGTCGGGCTTTTTCAATTCAGTCGTGGTCGTTAATCATGACGCCATCATTGCGGCCACCTCACCGGATAGTCTGAATCTGATTGGCGTTAAGCTGCACTCTGCGGCCAGCCTGAAGGCTATTTCGACACAGAAGCCTTTTATTTCCCCTCCCTTTACCTCTGCTGCGGGTAACTATGTGGTTTTTTTATCACAGCCTCTGTTCAGCGAGGAGGGCCATTATCTGGGATACATAGGTGGCACCATCTATCTCAAAAAACAGAGCATGCTGAGCGAAATCCTGAGCCAGCATTTTTACACCAAAGGGTCGATGGTCAGCGTGGTCAGCAATGAAGGGCTGATTATTTTCAGTCACGATCCGGCGCGTGTCGGAACAAAGATGCTGCTTAGCCTGGCATTGCAGAAGCAACTTGCCACCTCAGAAAGTGGGCACTTCACGCTGGAGAGTGATGGACAGAACTACCTCACCGGTTACGGCACGCTGCACAAAACCGGCTGGAATGTATTTATTACCGGCACGTCTGAAACGGTCAGGCATATTCTGATGCGCACGGCGGAGAGCGCAGTCTGGTTTGTTCTGGGCATTATCATCGTGACCGCGGGCGTTATTGCGTTTATGGCAGGTCGCATTGCTTCTCCACTGGAAAAACTGGCGGACAGAGTGCGTGATGGCGGCAGCGAAGCGCAGGCCGAATCACTCGCCACGGTTAAAACCTGGTATTACGAGGCTGATCGACTTAAAGAAGCGGTACAGGCTCATCGTCACGCCGTGGCGGGTCATCTGGCCGCGCTGAACGATGAAGTGATGACCGATCCCCTGACCAGTCTTTGTAACCGGCGTGGATTCTCTGTACTGGCAGCGCGGTCAGACAGTGAGCATGAACAGAGTGTCATCGCCATTGATATCGACCATTTTAAGAAGATAAACGACTGGTATGGGCATGACGCAGGTGATGCGGTGCTGGTGAATCTGGCGGCGTTGCTGCGTCAGCTCAGTCGGATCGGCGATATCGTTAGCCGGTTTGGCGGAGAGGAGTTTATCCTGCTGCTGCCCCACACTACGCTGGAGGATGCGGCCCGCACCGCAGAACGAATTCGTGAGGTCGTCAGCATCACCACCTTCCCGTTTGCCGGAACAGTGACAATATCAGCAGGCGTGGCTTCAGGCGCTGAACTGGCTGGCAATCGCGAGGCTGTGCTACGGCGTGCTGATGAAGCGCTCTACGAGGCAAAAGCCGCCGGGCGTAACACTGTCAGGATTGCCGGGCCAGGCGGCTTCAGCGCATTTGGGTCGGAAAAATAAGAGGGTGGGGCGGGTGAGTCAGGCTTAGCACTGACTGCGTAATCGCCAGCCCAGCCACTCATCCAGTGCCGCTTCCGGCAGTGGTCTGGAGTAGAAAAATCCCTGAGCCTGATCACAACCAAATTCGGTCAGCGCCGTAACAGTTTCCGCATTCTCCACACCTTCAGCCAGCACCCTGTAATCGAGATCCTTAAGCATGGCAATAATACTGCGAGCGATGACACGCGATGCGGTATCAGACGCAATTTCGCTGATCAGTGAACGGTCAAGTTTGATTACGTCCAGAGGCATGCGTCGGAGATAGCTGATGTTGCTGTAGCCGGTGCCAAAGTCATCCAGTGAAATATCAAATCCACGAAGTTTAAGCATCTCCAGACCCTGTATTGCGGCCGGGCTTTCCAGAATCCGTTCTGTTTCCAGACACTCAACGCCCAGCAGCGAAACCGGCAGCTTTGCGCTGATCATCCGTTCTTCCAGCTCGTCTGCAAATCCTTCACGGGAAAAATCGCTACTGCTGACATTAATTGTGATCGGCAACTGTATATAGCTGTTACGAAGCCGGGATAGCCGGGCGATCACGTGCTCTGTGACCCACGTCGTTAACTCGCTGAGCAGCTCGGTTTGCCCGGCAAAAGGTAAAAACTGTGCAGGCGACAGTTCGCCGCGCTGCGGATGCTGCCAGCGGATCAGGGCTTCCAGTCCAATCGGTTTGCCGCTGTGCAGACAGATTTTAGGCTGATAAGCGAGCCATAATCCTTTGTCCTGGCGTATTGCCGTAGCCAGATCATGCATCAGGGTGAAATCCTGCGTGTGGCGCATATCGGTGGCCTCACTAAAAGGCATCGAAGCAATGTCTCGGGTAATGGCTTCGTGCAGCGCACTGAGTGCGCGCCGCAGGATCTCCTTAGCGGGCAACTCTCCGGTTTTGAAACTCGCTTCCCCGGTGTGGGTCATTAATGCAACCGATAGCCCATCACCGATATCGGCACTGATCCCAGCCAGCTTCGTTGCCACCCAGTTAGCTGTGAGCCTGCTCTCCTGACGAGTCAGCAGGGCAAAGCGCCCGGTTGCTATGGTATAGAGCATTTCACAAGGTGCAGGACGCAGGCGCAGCGGCAATAGCGTGGCCACATCCTTCAGCAGGCTTTCAACTGGTCCCATTCCCATTGAACGCGCAAGTTCATAAGCGCGTGGCATATCGATACAGTCAATCAGTACCAGCCGCCGTGGGGTGGTGTCTCCGGAAGCAGCCAGGAATTGCAGATCACGAATCAAACGCTGACGGTTGGGCAATCCTGTGACGGGGTCGGAAAAGCCAGCCGAGTACCAGGCATCAAGAAAAGAGATCACCAGTGCTGCCAGCATTTTAAGCATCGCCGCCTGATCGCGACTAAAGGGGTGAGGTGCGGTATCGGTCACACACATCGTGCCCAGTATCAGACCGGTGCTGCTTTTCAGTGGCACACCTGCATAGAAACGAATAAAAGGCGCACCGGTAATCAGTGGATGTTCAGCAAAGCGGACATCAAGCAGCGTATCGGGCACCACGACAATACTGTCATTATCCACTACGTGTCTGCAGAGTGAGTCCTGTCTGGAGGATTGTGTAAGGGTGAAATTATGCGCTGCTTTAACATACTGCATCTCATCATCCAGCACCGAGATAAAGCTGCCGGGAATACCGAGTGCCTGGCTCGACAGCCGAACGAATTGTCGCAGCACATCGTCACGGCTTTCATCGTTACTGCGCAACGCGTGCAGGGTCTGCGTACGGCATTCATCGCCGCCGCTTAGGCTCATAAGCATGGATTCCTCTGCATCGGCTGGTTACGGAGTGGAATTAAACAGAAAAACTAAAGGGTTTGACGACATGAATATAGGCTATTTCTGTAAAAAAAGAAGAAGTTTAATGATTTATTTTTTATCGCACCGCACGCCATCACTGGCCAGGTAAGCAAATATTTTTTCTTTAACGAAATATTTTCGTATTGCTGATTCTATTATTTCGTCGTCAAAAACTATTAATTTCTTAAATATCCTGCCAGTATACCCACTATAAACATAGCGCGCTATATAATAACGCGATAAATCAAATGGCATAATTTATTTTTACTTTCTTTATCTACACCAATGACAACATCGGGGAAAACTCATGAATTCACTCAGGCATTTCACCATTCGCCGCGTGGTACTGTGGATGATGATCGTCTCACTGGGCGTGGTGGCATTAGCTGGCGGCTTCAGCAGCCATTTCGTGCGCGACATCTATCGACAAACTGATCGTTCTGAGGAACTGACGCAACAACTACGTTTTCTGACGAACAGCGCTATTATTATGCAAAGCGGTACGGCAGCCGAGAAGAGTGCTCTCGTCGCTTTAACCCCAGCCGATGCTGGCTGGGATAACTTCCGTAATGCACTCACAGCCACACCTTCTGAATTCGCATCTGTTGCCCGCGCCCAGCTGGATAAAATCACGCAACAGTTAGCCCGGAATCAGGCCCCACTGAAAACTGATCGACATCGGCTGGAGAGCGTATTACTGGCAGCGCTGGTGGCTGTTCTGGCCTTGCTGTTGTTTTGTGACCGTTATCTGGTTGTTCATCTGGTACGTCCTGTCGGTAAAATTCGCGCTCATTTAAACATCATTGCTGGCGGTGATCTTACGCGTGAGCCGGACGATCTGGGGCGTAACTGTGTCGGGCAACTGGTGCCGCTGATCAAAGAGATGCAATACAGTCTGTTGCAGACGGTCAGTGCTATCCGCGACAACGCCGCCATTCTTCATCGTGAAGCGGGTGACATTGCCGCGGGTAACGCCGACCTTTCCGATCGGACATCGACACAGGCCGCTGCACTGGAGCAGACCGCAGCCAGCATGGAGGAGATCACGGTCACCGTGCGTCATAATGCACAAAATGCGCGTGAAGCACGTGAACTGGCTGCCACGACCACGAATACCACTCATCAGGGCGTGGAACTGGTTCAGTTAGTATCGGCAGCCATCACCAGCATCGCGCAGGGGTCTGAAAAAATCCGGCAGTTCACTACAACCATTAATGGCATTGCGTTTCAGACCAACATTCTGGCGCTCAATGCCGCCGTAGAGGCCGCCCGTGCGGGCGAGCAGGGCAGGGGTTTTGCGGTGGTCGCTAGTGAAGTTCGTTCACTGGCACAGCGAAGCGCAGCTGCCTCAAAAGAGATTGAAGAACTGATTGCCGATACCGTGACGCGCGTTGAGGATGGCCGCCGGGCAGCCGAGAGTGCGGGAACCACCATGGGAGCCGTGCTGCGTGGCGTCGATGGGGTCAATGAACTGATTGGACAGATTGCGCTGGCATCGGATGAGCAGAGCAAAGGTATTGCCCAGGTCACCGTGGCCGTTGCTGAACTTGACCGCGTTACTCAGCAGAATGCGACACTGGTTCAGCAGGTTTCCGTGACGGCAGGCAGTCTCAGTGGACAGACCCAGACGCTGGGCAGTGTGATTACGCGTTTCACTTTGCCGAATCAAGCTGTTGCCACGGTTAATTAGTATGTTACGGCCGTTGAAAAGCTGGCTGGGCGAGTGCCGATCAGGTATCGCCCGGCCAGATAACAATCAGACCGGTAAACAATGGCTTTAGGTGTCGAAATAAAAATTCACGATGATTTTTATTTAATAATTGAATGAATGCCTCACTTTACGGAGCGCGTGATCGACGTTAATCATCACCTGGTCAACATCACCCTTAGTAATGGCGATTGTTATTCTCAGTCGCGTAATCTTTATGCGGCAGGAAAATAAGATAAAACTTCAGTTAATTTATTCAGTTTTATGCATGTCTGACGCTTTCTGACAGCTGCGGATTGCCTGGCACTCTAAACTTAACTCAAATTCATATTTCCGCTGCCACCATTTCATCCCCAGTGGTTTCGTCACCGGGGCACTGAACAGGGAGTCACTCATCCGGGAAATCAGCGTTTAAGACCGCCTGTGTCCGTACAGCGTAATGGGTATGAACTGCGCGAGGCTGCTGATTTTTTCTCAGGAAAGGGTAACAGAACAATTTTGACGTTAGTCAGCGCATCTGGCAGGGCATGAAAGCATCACAAAGCCGGCGCAGGTTTGCCAGGAAAAGTATGAAGTGCTGATGTTGCTGGCCGAAGGACATCTGCATTATGAGCACCTGTCAAAGCTGGTAAAGTCAGGTTTTCAGCCTGTATTAACACTTAAGTAAAGCTATTCCAGGCCGATATAGTGAGTCAAGCGAAGCGCTTTTAGCGCTCGTCTGATAAGCCCTGGCCAGAGTTTCCTGGCGTGGTCCGCCATAAGCTGCTGATCCGCTGCAATTCCTCTGCCAGGCATAACGTATTAACTGGCGTCCCTTTATCTGCGGTGCCAGCTTCATCGGGCTCATCGCGGCGATCTTTTGTTGCAGAGTTCACTGGTGGGCCTTTCTTCTGGCAACGGGTCGATAGCAAATTCTGCGTGTCCTGTCTGATTGAACGAGTCCTCTTTACGCTGTGTCGTGCCGACTGCAGCAGATAACATCAGAGGAGAGTTACGCTGAAACGTCCAGTTTATCATGATGCCGAGGCGGCTCGCCTCAACGCACTTAAGCAGTACAACCTGATGGATTCACCGCCGACCGATGCGCTGGATCGTCTGACCACGCTTGCTGCCAGGCTGTTCCGGGTGCCGGTCGCTTTTGTGTCGCTTATCGACGAGAAGCGGCAGTTTTTTGCCTCCCGCTACGGTTTAAATATCTCAGGTACATCGCGAAACGTTGCTTTCTGCCATCATACCCTGGCGCAGGGCGAGATTCTCTGCGTGCCGGATACGTTGAAAGATCCGCGCTTTCGCGACAGTCCGCTGGTTCACGGTTACCCCTTTATCCGCTTTTATGCGGGGATTCCGCTCTCGACTCCGGATGGTCACCACATTGGTACGGTCTGCCTGACCGACACTCATCCTCGTGAGCCGCTGACTGCAGAGGATCGAAAGCATCTGGCTGACATTGCCGCGCTGGTCATGGATCGCATGGAAATGCATCGTCTGGAATTATTGCGCTATACCAGTCAGCAGCGGCTTCAGGCGATCTCTTCCACCTCTCCCGACGCCATTGTCTGTACAGACCTGCGTCGCGGCATTACCTTCTGGAATCCGGCTGCTACAGCGCTGTTCGGTTACAGCGCAGAGGAGATGCGTGGTCAGTACGTCAGCGAGTTGATTCCGGCCCGCTGCCAGACTGACTACCGAAACGAACTGGCCAGGATTACCTCTGACGAAGCCGCTATTTCGCATCCTCGTTCGTTGCAGATATGGGGTGTGACGCGCGACGGTCGTGAATTCCCGGCAGAGGTCTCTTTTTCTGGCTGGCGTGAAGAAGGCGATCGGCTGGTAGGCATGATTATCCGTGATGTGACGGCTCGCTATGAGAGTGAAGCGCGGCTTTGTGAGCTGGCCTCAATAGATATGCTAACGCGTCTCGCCAGCCGTAGCGCGTTTATGGACCAGGTCGGGCAACTGACTAAAGCAGCCGTGCCTTATACATTACTGATGACCGATCTTGATGGTTTCAAAGAAGTTAACGATACGCTGGGGCATGCTGCCGGGGATGCGTTGCTGTGCCATGTGGCGGAACAGATTCGTGCGGTCTGCGCCAGTGCGGTGACGGCTGCCCGGCTGGGCGGTGACGAATTTGTGATCCTGCTAGCTGGCGGCAGCGCAGAAGCGGCAATCACGGCGGAAAGGCTGATTGCAGCCGTACAGACGCCGTTCCGCTATCACGACTCGCCGGTAGTCGTGGGTGCCAGCACCGGCATCGCCTCTTATCCGGAGCATGGGCGTGATCCCTCATCTGTCATGTCCGCGGCTGACCTTGCACTTTATCGCGCCAAAGCATCTGGGAAAGGCTGCAGTATGCTATTTATGCCCGCGTTTCGCGAAGCGGAACAGCAACGCCGCCGCTTTGAGCGCGAGCTGGAAACGGCGGTGCGGCAGCAGCAGTTTACGCTTTATTACCAGCCCCGCTACGACGTTGAAAGCGGAAAGCTTGTTGGCTGCGAGACACTGGTACGCTGGCAGCATCCGACTCGCGGGCTGCTGTTGCCCGCCGAATTTATCGGCATGCTGGTAAAGAGTCCGCTTTCCGTGACACTGGGAGAGTGGATCATTCGCAGTGCGCTGGCACAGGTCCGGCAGTGGCAGGTTCGCGCGCCTCAGCTTCGTGTCAGTATCAACCTTTTTCCGCGTCAGTTAGCCGGTAATAGCCTGGAGGCGGTGATACGCGAGAGTGCGGGCGGTGATGCCGGTTTTGTTGAGCTGGAGGTGGATGAGCCATTGCTTGCTGTACTGGTGCAGGATTTGCCTGTTCAGGTTGAGGCGGTACGCCGGACAGGCGCTTCATTCATTATCGATCATTACGGACGTACGCTAGGGGCGATTAACCTGCTTCGTTATAGCTTTGTAGCAGGCTTTAAAATTGATAAGTCGCTGACGCACGAGCTGAGTTCAAGCATGCGGGTGCGGATGATGTTCCGATCAATTACCGCGCTCGGCAAAAGCCTGGGGATTCGTGTGGCGGCAGAAGGCGTGGAAGACAAAGAGCAGGTCGCTTTTGTGACTACTGCCGGATGCGACATTATGCAGGGCAATGGCCTTTGCCGGCCAATGACGCCAGCGGACTTTGAGACGATGCTGTGCGGTGAAGAACACTATCCGCCAGCTGTCGCCAGCGGACACGACGTCATGCCCCATTAGTTGATGCGCCCGTGACAGGCAAAGTGCAGGATGAGCGACGCCAGTCCGTTACCGTGTCAGGTCAGCCTGCTGGCCGGTATTCCTGTTTCAGCAGGCCAAATAGCCAGTCATCCTGCCACTTGCCGTCGAGAAAGGAATTCTGCCGTATTGTCCCTTCCTGAACAAAGCCCGCAGAAAGCAAAGTCCGGCATGAGGCCTCATTGCCTGCGGTCACCGTGGCGGTCAGCTTGCGATAGTCCAGTTGCTCAAAGCAAAAGGCGATAGTGGCATGCAGTGACTCGCTGCCATAGCCTTTGCCCTGCGCGTTGGCCGCAAGAATAAATCCAAACTCGGCAATGCCTTCTCCGCGATCGATGAACCCGCAGAAGCCAGCCATTGAACCGGTTGTTTTTTCCTCAATTACCAGACACAGCCAGTGATTACAGCCCGGATACCAGGCGGGCAGGCGGACATCAAAAGAGAGACTTCTGATCGCGTCTGCGCTGCGCGGATCGCTAATGTACTTCATTACCGTTCGATCCTGACTGACCGCCAGATAGAATGGCCAGTCTTCCTCGCGCAGCGGGCGATAGGTCAGGCGTGGCGACGTGATTTGCGGTGGCATTTCTGACGTGAATTCACCAGACATGATACAACTCCCTGCATGTCGAATCTGCAATCAATGGTGCAAAATAGCACAGCATCGCTGACCGATGGCATTCACTTTTTGCTGCTCTTCACGCGTTCTCGTCATTCTGAATTTAGTTCATTCTCTGCACAATCCTGAGTGTTGACCGCCTGTCTTCGCTGGGCGCATTTGCCGATATCGCTGCGATGAACGTTCATCTGCCCACTTCGTTGCTACGCTTTTAGCCAGATGGCTGAAAGCCGACACTGATGAGAATAATATCCAATGGATCTGAAAACGTTTGAAGCAACCGCCTGGGCGGAACTGGTGGCTGGCGCAGCCGATCCACAGAGCGGGTTTCGTTATCTGACGCTCTGTACCGTAGATAGTGCGCAGCAACCACAGGCGCGCATCGTGGTGCTGCGCCAGTGTGATGACAGCCACCGGATGCTGACATTTCATACCGATGTCCGCAGCCCGAAGTGGCAGGAGATGGCGGCTAACCCGCAGGTTAGCGTGCTGGGATATTGTCATCAGCGGCGCCTGCAGTTGCGGATGGTGGGTCGGGTTGAGTGCTATGCGGCAGGGAGTGATGTTGCCCGGTCAGCGTGGCGTGAGTTACCGCAGCATACGCAGCAGACTTACACCGGTGGACCACCGGGTGAAGTACGGGTAGCCGCTGATGAGAGACGTGAAGCGACAGCCGTGGAGTCGGGAGCGTCTCGCTTTGGCGTGGTGATCGTGCGGGTCAGCGTACTGGACGCTTATCAGCTTCAGCGAAATAATAATCAGCGTGCCCTGTTTCATTACTCTCCTCATGGAAGCTTGCAGGAAAGCGAATGGCTCAACCCGTGATGTGAGGTAGCTGATTTACGTCATACCCGGTTAATCCCTGATCCTATCTCTTTATTCTCCCCGGGAAGCAGCAAAACAGATTTGACTCTTTCCCGCTGCGATTAGTGATTTAATCTGCCGCATCGCTTAGCGTCTTTTAGCGACACTTTTACTTAAATTGACTGCATTTTTCTGTATTTTTCTATCTTTTGTAGTTCTTTGTGCCAGGCTTTAATCAGCCGGAAAGCAGTCACTTATGCTCAAGGTCAGGAAAAGTACAAATGATCGCTCTGTATCACAGGCAGGTTAACCATGAACAATCAACCTCCTGAAGAACCAGGGTCAGAGGGTAACGACCAGGTAATAAGACTGGCGGAAGAAGTCATTGAGATTTCCAGACAGCGGGTCACTGATGGCCATGTCAGAGTTACCCGACAGGTCACCGAGCATCAGCAAAAAATTGCGCTGATGCTCCGGCATCAGACAGCGGAGATTGACCGCATTCCCAAGTCGGAGCGGCTGACGGCGATGCCGGAGATCCGTGAAGAGAATGGTGTGCTGATCATTCCAATCGTCGAAGAGGAAATCGAGATTGTTCGTCATCTGGTGCTGAAAGAGGAGTGGCATATCCGCAAGGTTGTCAGCATGGAAAAGACAGAAGAGATCGTCACCCTGCGTAAACAGCACGCTTATCTGACCCGAACATCCCACTCAGAGCCGTCCAAATCCATCATCGAGGAACACAACATGGCACGTGAAACAATCGTCACAATGTTCAGCAGTCTCTCACTGGCTGAGGGTGCAAAGCGTAACCTGATTAAGGCCGGTTTCCTGGATGATGACATTGACATCATTTCCGGCGATCGCTTGCGCACTGAAGGACACGAAGCCCGTCACCCTGGTTTCTGGCAGCGCCTGTTTGGCAATACGCTGGAAGAAGATCAGGCCGAAGTCTATGAAGACGCGATGCGTACTGGCGGTGTAGTGCTGTCGCTTCGGGCGGATGAAGATGAGCTACCGCGAGCGTTAGGTATCCTTGATGCGCATGAAGAACTGACAGAACGTCGTGCTGCGTTACCTGACGACGACGTAACAAATGATGGCCTGACTGCACCCGCTAGCGGAACGTTTCAGGATAGCGCAGCAGTCGAACCACTTCATACTGAACCGGCTCATCGTGTCGCGGGTCGTACTCCATTAACCGGTGATGAAAGTAACGAAGACGTGCTGCGGCTGGCAGAAGAACGTCTGGAAGTAGGCAAACGTCTGGTCAGTGAAGGCTCAACCCGCGTTCGTCGCTACACTGTCACGGAACCCGTATCAGAAAATATTTCGCTGCGTGAGCAACATGCCGAAATCTTCCGTCGTCCGGTCAGCGGAACAGGCTCACCGGGCAATGTCGATTGGTCTGAAAAAACGGTTGAAGTGGAAGAGTCGCATGAGCAGCCTGTCATTAATAAGACCGCGGAAATTATTGAAGAAGTGGTGCTGCGTAAAGAGGCCAGCGATCGTGTCGAAACCATTAATGATTCTGTACGCCGTCAGGAAGTAGATATTGACCATGCCAGCAGAGATCCGTTAAGTGCAGACCCGGTGACCGGCAATCACACTGCGACCGATCCGCTGGTTGAGAGCACGGGTCAGGCTCGCGCTGACCATGGCTACAACACCCGTCCGGTAACACCAGGAAGTGGGCCAGCTCATAAAGACAGCTTTACAGAAAAAACTGGGGAGAAAATCGCGGAAGCGAAAGAGAAGGTTGAAGACAAATTCAAAAAACCGTAATGCCATGACGGTGGATGCAACATTTTGAGTAAATACGATTACAGCGGTTTATCGGGTCGGGCATTGCCAGCCCGGTTTGCCGCAGCTGAAGCGTAAAAGATAGGTGATGTCATGGTTTTAAGAATTCCTCTTTAAAAGATGCACCCTCTCAAGACACGAATACAGTGATTCATATTGCAGTTTGATCTTGTTATTAACTGCCATCCCCTAAGCCTGGATTAAAGGGTTTTTTTTCTACATGATAATCACGACACAATTTTTTCTTTTAAAGGTTGTGGATATGAAAAATAGATTAGTGCTGTATTGTTATTCACATAAGTAGCATACGAGCCAGCAAGTTAAAATCTTGTGAAGTTTACGAAATCAGGGCGTGACTAAAAACAAATCAGTCATATATACAAGCGTATGCATTTGAGACTATTTTTATTTCCAGCTTATACATAAGCTGAATTACTTTTAAATACTATCTTCATTCGTTAAGGAGTAATCAAAAGGAAGTTTTTTATGTCCAGGCATGTTGCGGAAAGTCATCTTAATATCATCCATAATATGGAGCCTTACATTAAACCGGCAAGATTCGATCGACTTTCACGGGGGAAGCAGTTCTTCGATTTTTTCACTGGTCAGGAGAGAAAGGTATACCTGATTAAGGAAGGGGATTTTATTATCCGTTCAAAAAATGGAAATAAAATCATCAATATCATTACGGGGCCGTTTGTCATCGGCGCCATGCCGGCACTGGAAGCACCGCCGATATTCATTGAGAAAGTCGACTACGGAAAAATCTACAGCATTGAATATAACCAGTTCTGGAGCCTCGTAAACCATAAAGGGCTGTTTCCGGACGTTATGAAAATCATGTCAGGCTATCACACCGATCTGCTGAACTGCCTTCAGTCACATTATGCCAATTCGGAAGTGCAGGTCACTAATGCAATCAGCCGGTGGAGTGCGTTTCCGTGTCATATAAAAAAGCGATTTTCAGTGCTTTACTTTCTGACCAATAGCACTTTTTTATCCAAAAGCACGGCATCACGGGTATTGAAGAAGCTCCGGGAAACGGGCGCGGTTCAACTGGACAAAGGCAAACTGATTGATTAGTAAAGCGCACTTTCGTTTCGCAAAAGGCTGACCAGTGCGCTGAGCATCACCTTTTATCCTCGTCAGTCACTAAGACATTCCCTGCGTCACTTGCCCGGTGCCTTTACCTGAATGAGAAAGGGCACCGGGCAGGGTCACTGAACATCCAGCCTGACTGGCTGTAATAAGAAGCCATTACCGCTTTAGTTATCTCTCAGGCCGGCCTGAGCATCAGCAAAGATTCAGCCTTCCGGCATTGCGGAGGAGTGATGCGACGAGATTTTCCACGCTTTCCCATCCCAGACATAGGTAAAGGTGTAGCGCGCTTTTACTGAAGACTTATCTGCAAAGGTAAAGGTATAGACCCCGCTGTCGGTTGCCTTGTTGCAACCGGTGCGAATGGTCCGGCTCTCAATTTTACCGACAGGTTTTTTCTCCAGAAAATGCTCAAAATAATCCACACGCTCCGCATCACTCTTTCTTACTTTGTTTGAGAGGGTGGGCAGAAGAACCGCATCGCTCAGATAGTTTTCAGCGACTTTGTGGGCATCGCCGGTCTGCAGAGAGTTGTTCCAGCGGTCAAATAATCCTGCAATCTCTTGTTGATCCGTTTTTACACAATCCTGCGTAGTCTGTGCAAAAGCATTGACTGAGAAAGCAGTCAGTAAAAGCAACATACTTTTTTTCATAATCTATCCTTTTATGAAGTGTGTTAAGAAACAGGCACTGAAATATCACTTTTATATACTTCACAGCCGGTAAGTCGTTTTAGCTATTAACCATTACTGAAAATTACGGCTCCGTTTTGGCAATCAGATACACATAATTACCATGGTGTGCGCCGATTATTTTATAGTTAACCCCTTTTGCTTCCGCTTTTTTCGCGAGGGATTTTTCCGCTTCATGAATGCTCAGTCCGGTGGCTGAGCATTCATGAAGCCATCGCACCGGCTGATACGTTAAATAAAACTAAAAGCGTTGATAATAAAAGAATGTTTTTACGCATAGTGAACACCTCACATTCTGATTTTGATAAGTGCGTTTTTATTCAATTTCTGGCTATTTTGCTGCTGAGGCTCATAGGTGTAAGCGATAATTTTAATCAGCATGAACTGGTGCTCAAATTTTTTGCTGAATTTAAATTTGGTCATTGGCAATAAGCGTTACTGAAGGAGCCAGTAATATAGTAAGCGCCACCGCTGTCGGTGAATTTTTCAGCGATAATTAAGCGCTGTTATGTAATTGAATATTCATAATATAACATCTGCTGATTAATAGTTTAATATTCCTGTATCATCAAGGAATGCACCTTCAACATCGGTCATCAGGCGCTCAGATCTGTAAAAGTAACCATTTTCATTTCCATTATCATTTGATCCGATGCGCTGATTAACTTTCCCATACATCCAGATAAGATCGATTTCATCAGGATATTCATCGCAGACATTTTCAGAAATGATAAGGTCTGTCCGCATTCAATGAATCCTTAATGCTGAATAATACTGACGAGATAAACTTTTCTTAATTTAATATTGATATCCGTCTTGCCCGATGTGAAACATCTTTATATTTCGGGGAGTGATAGTCAACGGAGGTCGGCTAACGCGATTGATAGGTAAAGTGATTTTAAATCAAATCATCCATAGTTATCACCAATGGAAAATCAGATGCTTACCTTTTAACTAATTGAATATATTGATCTCTTTAATTTTTGGCATTTGATTGAATGATTATTTTGGTTTGCGGGAAATAATGAGTTCTGAATAGGTAAAATAAACCAGTGGTGCTCAGCTAAAGTCTGCCGTTAAATTATCGAGGGAAATGCTAACAAGATGTATGGGGTTCATATTTAAATAACGATTGTTTTTTAAATCACGGTTTCATTAAAGACCTGCATCAGCACCTGATCAGCAAAATTATGTTTACTTCTCTTTACTTCTATTTACCAAAGTCATGCACTATTTCGCCTCTGATTCAGACTATTAGGTTCAGGTAGTAAATGGTCGGGATGTACTGATTCAGGAGTGCGTAGCAGAATTTATCAGGAGTCATTCAACGACCTGTTGCGTTGTGAAGATAGAAATCCGTGACTACCCTTGCTGTTGCTTCAATTCTCAAACGGGCCGGATAGCCTGAAGACCCGATGAGCATCTGAAATGTTTCAATCATTAATGGCAGGCGAATGTCAGGCTGCCATGCATTTTTAAACAGGGAAATCATGACAGACCAACGCAATGCTGAACGTAACCGCGCTGATGAGCATATCGACCCTTATGTTTCGGTACAGGGTGCAAGAACGCATAATCTTAAAGATGTCTCGTTTCGGTTTCCCCGCAACGCCATGGTGGTGTTTACCGGCGTGTCAGGTTCCGGTAAATCGTCACTTGCCTTTGATACGCTTTACGCAGAAGCCCAGCGCCGGTTTATTGAGTCGGTTTCGCCCCATGCCCGCAGACTGATCGATCAGGCCGCGGCACCGGATGTAGATAATATTGATGGACTTCCGCCTGCGGTGGCTCTGCAACAGAGCCGGGCGGGTGCTCAGGAGCGCTCAACGGTGGGCAGCCTCACCCGAATTTCCGTTACGCTGCGTCTGCTGTTTTCCCGGGCAGGTGCACGACCCGACGGTGTACCTTTTATGACCGCCGATTATTTCTCGCCTAACAATCCAGAAGGAGCCTGTCCGCATTGCCAGGGACTGGGAAGCGTACACACCGTCAAAACCGACTCAATGGTGCCGGATGACTCACTGAGTATCCGCCAGGGCGCCATCGCGTCATGGCCCCGAGGCTGGCATAACAAAAATCTGCGAAGCATCCTTGAGACACTCGGTTACGATGTCGATGCGCCCTGGCATACGCTTTCATCCCGTGACCAGCAGTGGATATTGCTGACGGACGAACAGCCTTCGGTGCCGATTTTTATCGGTCTGAATGCTGAACAACGTGAAGAAGCGTTGGCTGCGGGTGAAGAGCCCGCTTATACCGGGACCTACACCAGTGCCGCAAAAATCGTACTACAGAGTTATTCGGGTGGCAGTGAGACGACGAAGAAACGGCTTGCCCGTTATGTCACGGTCACGCCCTGTTCAGCGTGCCACGGTAAAAGACTGAATCGGGATGCCTTATCCGTCACCTTTGCGGGTTATGACATTGCCAGCCTGAGTGAGCTTTCTGTCTCGGCGCTCGCAGAACTGCTGAAGCCTTATGCTGATGGCACCTCATCCAACCTGCCTGTAGAGGCTGCCCTGCGGGAGGCGGTTATCCGGATGACGTCTGATATCAGTATGCGGCTTCAGCAACTGGACACGCTGGGGCTGGGCCATCTGGCACCGGGCCGCCGGACCACCCAGCTCTCATCCGGCGAGTTGCAGCGCGTGCGTCTGGCAACCCAGTTGATATCACGATTGTTTGGCGTGCTTTACGTGCTGGATGAGCCTTCTGCCGGCCTGCATCCCGATGATGTTAAAGCGCTGCTCACTTCCCTGAAAAACCTGGTGCGCGCCGGTAATTCGCTGGTGGTTGTCGAACATAATATGGACCTCATCGCCGAGGCTGACTGGCTCATTGAGGTTGGCCCGGGTCCGGGAACGCATGGCGGTGAGATCGTTTATAAAGGCGAACCCGCAGGACTTAAAAACATCGCTTCACCCACGTCTGACTATCTCTTCTCGCGGAGCTATACCGGACTGCGCCAGCGCCGGCCTGCAGAGAGCTGGCTCAGGTTTGAGCAGGTCCATTGCAACAATATTTCCGCAATGGATATCGCTATTCCGCTGGCAAGAATGACGGCTGTCACCGGGGTTTCTGGTTCCGGTAAATCAACACTGTTGAATCGCGTGCTCCCGGAAATGCTCGGACGTTTTGATAAAATCGCTGACAGCGACGAGGGCGAGGAAGAGGATCTGGTGGCAGACGTCAGAGGACAGGTGGTGAGCGGAAGTGACGCCATCGGCCGACTGGTGAGAATCGATCAGCGTCCTATTGGCAGAACGCCTCGATCAAATCTGGCCACTTACACCGGATTTTTCGACATTATCCGCAGGTTGTTTGCAGAAACCCCTGCAGCGAAAGCCAAAGGCTTCAGCGCCAGCCGTTTCTCATTCAATTTACCCGCCGGACGCTGTCCTGCATGTGAAGGGCAGGGGCAGATTTCAATTGAGCTGCTGTTTATGCCCAGCGCCACCGCAACCTGCTCAGTCTGTGCGGGAGGCCGTTATAATCCCGACACGCTGGAAGTGAAGTGGAACAACCTGACGATTGCGGATGTGCTTGCTCTGACCGTGGACGACGCCACTGCGCTCTTTCACGCGTATGACGGTATTCAGCGTTCGTTAAAAGCTTTGACGTCACTGGGACTGGGATATCTGACGCTGGGTCAACCCGCCACTGAGTTTTCTGGCGGCGAGTGCCAGCGCATCAAACTCGCCTGGGAACTGCAGCGTTTACAGCGTACGCCTACACTCTATCTGCTTGATGAACCATCGACTGGTTTGCACCCGTCTGACATGGATAAGCTGCTGATTGTGCTCGATGAACTGGTAAAGCGCGGCCACACGGTGATTATGGCGGAACATACTATGCGCATTGTGGCTGAAGCGGACTGGGTGATTGATCTGGGGCCCGGCTCGGGGCTCAGGGGAGGAAAGATTGTTTCATCCGGCTTACCGGAAGAGGTGAGTCTCTCTGCAGAAAGTCTGACAGCTCCCTGGCTTTCGGCGCAGCTGAAAAAGAGGGCAGGCGATCCGGATTAATCGGGTGGCATAGCGATCTGTTGCGGGATGGGGGCCGTGTCTGGGTGCAGGAACCGTGTGATGCTTCCTGTACCGAATCACTCGGTTGATCGTCAATGTCAGGAAGGCGATTTCTGGTCAGTAGTGATAACGGCATGAGGCGATTAATAATGCCTCCTCAGTGACGGCGTAGACCAGTCGATGTTCCGCCGTAATCCTGCGGGACCAGAACCCCGCAAGATTATGCTTCAGGGGCTCGGGTTTTCCCTTGCCTTCAAAAGGCGTCCTGCTGGCATCTTTAAGGAGTTCGTTAATCTTTTTGACGGTTTTTTTATCAGTATCCTGCCAGTACAGATAATCTTCCCAGGCTTCTGCGGACCAGGTCAGTTTCACTCAATAATATCCCTGTCAGTCCCTTTACCGCTTTGCAGGCTTTCGATAGCATCCATCAATCTGCGAGCATTCTTAGGCGAACGCAGCAGATAGGCCGTCTCTTCCAGTGAGTTATATTCATCAAGCGACATCAGCACGCAGGATTCGCCGTTCTGGCGAGTGATTAACACCGGTGCCTTATCTTCAACTGTCTGAACCATCGTGGCAGAAAGATTCTGTCTGGCTTCGCTGTAACTGATTGCTCTCATAAAACCTCCGTAATGAACAATACAAGTCATTGTACAATGACTGTTGTAGTTCGGGAAGCGAATAACCGGGAACATTGCCGGCTATCCACCCGAAAGCAGAGGATTAACGGTGGAACAACGGGAAAGCACCGGTCAGCAGACCGCCAGCCATCAATACCAGACTCACCAGAATTCCCCACTTGATTGCAAAGCGCTGATGGTCACCGATGTCGACCTTCGCCAGACCCACCAGCAGGTAGACTGACGGTACCAGCGGGCTCAGCAGGTGGAATGGCTGGCCGACAATGGAAGCGCGAGCAATCTCTTCAGCGGTAATGCCATAGCTGGCCGCTGTCTGAGCAATAACGGGCAGAATGCCAAAGTAAAACGCATCATTCGACATAAAGAAGGTGAACGGCAGGCTGACAAGCGCGGTAAATATCGCCAGGTAAGGGCCAAAGCTGTGCGGGATGACCGCCAGCAAACTTTTCGCCATTGCATCAACCATACCGGTGCCGGAAAGGATACCGGTGAAAATACCGGCGGCAAAAATCAGCGCGGTTACCGCCAGAACGTTACCGGCATGGGAGCTGATGCGTGCTTTCTGCTCTTCCAGCGTGGGATAGTTGAGCATCACCGCTATCGCAAATGCTAGCATAAAGAGGATCTGAATTGGCATTAACCCAACCACCAGCAGCACCAGTAGCACAGTGGTCAGGATGAAGTTAGGCCAGAACATTTTTGGCCGGCGATTGGCGGCGCACTCTTCGGCATCCCCCAGACCCAGTTCAATATTGTCGAGATGGTGATCTTTCATGGTCATCACGCCTAAACGCTTACGTTCACGAAGACCAAACAGCACTGCCATGGCCACAAGGCTAACGCAGGCCAGCAACATGGCCGGAAGCATCGGAATAAAGATGTCGAGGGCATCAATGCGCAGTGCCGCTGCGGCACGGGCTGTCGGGCCACCCCATGGCGAGAGGTTCATGATACCGCTGGCGATGTTGACCAGACAGGTCATCATCAGCACATTCATACCCAGCCGGTGATAAAGCGGCAGGAACGCGGCGATAGCGATCATATACGTCGTGGAGCTGTCACCATCCAGTGAAACCAGCAGGGTCAGCACCGCCGTGCCGACCAGCACTTTCAGGGGATCGCCGCGCACCATCCGGAGAATAAAGCGCACCAGCGGATCAAAGAGTCCGGCATCAATCATCAGACCAAAATAGAGAATGGAGAAAGTCAGCATGACGCCGGTAGGGGCCAGCTTCTTGACGCCGTCCAGCATCATGTCACCCAGGCCCGCGTAAAAACCGCCAATCAGCGCAAATACGGTTGGTATCAGAATCAGCGCAATCAAGGCTGACATGCGTTTGGTCATGATCAGATACATGAAGCAAACAACCATGGTAAAACCCAGTATTGTCAGCAAAATAACAGCCCTCGCAATGGCGTAAAAGTAATGAAAAGTGCTTATGGCGGCAGGAAAATTCAGGTAATTACTTAGTCTGGTAACGATTAACCTGTTGTTTTATTTAATCCTGCGCAGGATGGTGATATTAAATTGTTATCAGCATTTAGCATTTTTTTAACAAAAAAAGGTGATCACGGCCATTCTTAAACGAATCTTAAACGAGTTTGTGTGACTGGGATCAAAGCGTGACGAAGGTTAACCGGGGATTTCGGGCCAGCAGAGGGCCGAATCAGGCGATGTTAATGGAGAAGAAACAGGGAAAACGGCTGAGCCACGACGCCCAGCCGGTTGAAAGTATTAGCTGCCTAACAGCTGAATAATCATTTCAGGTGTTTTGTTCGCCATTTTACTGACGGCAGTCTGGCCCTGCTGAATAATCTGGTTGCGAGCCAGTTGACTGGCTTCTTCTGCATAGTCCGCATCCTGTATGCGGCTGCGAGCTGCTGAAGTATCTACGCCCTGCTGCGCCAGCACATTACGATTTGATTCGTAACGGTTAATCTTCGCGCCATAAGTCGACTGATAGCCGCTGATCTTCGCCAGCGCGCGCTCCAGCGCTTTCATGGTGCTGGAGATGTCCTGACTGTTCAGCAGTGTTGTGTTGTTCAGCCCCAGGGTTTTGGTATCTGACGGTGTAGCCGGGATGGTATCCGATTGCACTGGCTGACCATAATCTGCGCTGGTGACCACTTCCAGAGGACGACTCTCATGTGGCGGCGTTTCAGGCACGCCTTTAGGTTCGGGCAGTTTTCCCCAGGTCAGATTACCCGTGAAAGAGCCATTGCCCACCACCACCACAATCAAATCTTCGTTTACAGTATCCAGCGTGATGCGCTCAAGCCGGTTACTGGTGATGGTCCCGTTATTGAAATCGCCGCTGGCGACATCTTCATAACGATCGCCATCACCGCTATACGTGATGTTCATGCCGTTATAAGTGCTGCTGTTGCTGCCCGCCAGCGCCCAGCTTGTACCGCCCTCGAGCAGTTGCGAACTATCATATGCCGCACCGCTGCCAAAACCGTTTTTGCTGGTCAGCAGGCGGGTATCTGCGGTAGCCGCATTGGTGATGCCTTTGCTGGCCCAGGTGTAATCGGGCGCACTGCCATCCAGCGGTGTACCGACCAGATGCTTACCGTCGCGGGTAAAGAGCTGGAGATCGTCATCCATACCCAGCGAGTCGATGGTGATGCTTATCGCTGTCGAGCCTGCCGGAATATAGGCCAGCGGGATCACGCCGGAGGTAAAAGAGTAATTCTTGCCTGGAACCGGGAACTTCGTGTTGATAGGGTCAACGTTACCCAGTTTCGCAGGAGGCAGATCGGGATTATTGGTCGCCAGCGGATAACGCCCGAAAATCTCGGTGTGATCCGCGATGTCATTGATGCCTGCCAGAATCTGCTGATATGCACCGTTGACGCTCTGCCTGTCCGCATCCGATAGCGTGCCGTTGGCTGCCTGAACCGAAAGCGTGCGGGCCTGGATCAGCAGATCGACAATGCTGCCCAGGCCGCCGCTGGCGGTCTGGGAATAGCTGATAGCGTCATTGAGGCCGCGCGCTACCACCGCATCGGCGTTGATATTGGCCGTCATGCGGTTGGCAATCGCCTGACCTGCCGCATCGTCTTTCGCACTGTTAATCCGCATCCCTGATGATAACCTTTCAACCGTTCGTCCCAGAACAGAGTCAGTGCTGTACCGCATTTTGTTCGTGATGGCGGCGGGCTCGTTATGGTTGATCGTTAACATGGTCGCTTTGAACAGGGAGAGGAGTCTCTGTTTTATCGGCAGGATAATAAGCAGCTTTAATCTCTCAGGCGACAAAAACGCAGGTCTGGCGCGATTAAACGGTCAACAGGCTGATGGCTAACCGTTTTTAAGATAAAAGAAACTAATGTTTTAATGGGTGCAGAAGCAGAGCCTGCTGCGCCGGAACGAAGCAGGCGAGGGCAGATCAGTTAAACACCATGCCGCCATCAATCAAAAGTGACTGGCCAGTCATGTAATCGGAGTCGGGACTGGCGAGGTAGGCGACGCAGGCGGCAACATCTTCCGGTTCAGAAAGACGTCCCAGCGTAATACGTTTCGCAAATTCCTCCGTGCCGTAACCGGCGGGCTTTCCAGCTGCTTCGGAAATCTGTCTGTCGATCTCTTGCCACATTGGCGTTCTGACAATACCCGGACAAAAGGCATTTACCGTGATCCCGGCAGGCGCCAGATCACGCGCGGCGGTCTGTGTCAGGCCGCGCACGGCGAACTTGCTTGAGCTGTAAACCGCCAGCTCCGGATTACCAACGTGACCCGCCTGGGAGCAGGCGTTGATGATTTTGCCACCGTGACCTTCTGCAGCAAACGCTTTAATCGCGGCCTGCATACCCCAGATCACCCCTTTGACATTGACGTTGTAGACCTTGTCGACCACCGCTTCGGTAATCTCCGCAATTGGCGTGGAGGGCGCAATACCTGCGTTGTTAACGATGACGTCAAAACCACCCAGTGCGAGACGAGCCTCTTCGACTGCGGCCAACACCTGATCGCGCTGCGAGACATCGACCTTCAGGGCTATCGCTTTTCCGCCCAACTGGTTGATCTTGTCTGCGACCTGGCGGGCGGTCTCCTGATTGAAATCGGCCACCGCGACCGCCAGTCCATCTTTCGCCAGACGCAAGGCGATCGCTTCACCAATGCCCTGGCCTGCGCCAGTCACAAATGCCACTCTGTTTTTCATCATGATTTCCTTTTTACATGAACTTAAAGAAGCTGACTCAGATGCAGCTGCCCCATCAGTAACGGGTTGTCAGCGTAATCAACAGGCACAGCCACAACTGCAGGTCCCTGAACATCCATCGCTTTTCGCAGCGTAGGCTCCAGTTCTGCTGCACTGGTCACCGCAAAGCCCGCAGCCCCAAATGCTTCTGCGTAGGCTTTAAAATCAATCGGGCCAAAATGAACACCAGAGACGCGGTGATATTTCTTCTCTTCCTGCATCGCCACCATGTTGTAGGCGTTATCAACCCAGACGATGTGAAGAATATTGGCTTTTAACCGGACGGCGGTTTCCAGCTCCATGCTGGACTGCAGGAAGCCGCCATCACCTGAAACCGACACCACTTTGCGTTGCGGATCGACCAGCCAGGCGCCAATCGCCCACGGCAGGGCCACGCCCATGGTCTGCTGACCATTGGAGATCATGATCTGGCGGGCGCGGAAGCTGTAGAGATAGCGGGCGATCCAGATGTGGAAGCTACCCATATCAACGGTGAGGCTGACATCGCTGTTAATAATGTCCTGCATGGCGCGCACGATGCGCAGCGGATGCAGGGCAAACTGATTGAGGCTGGCACCCTGCATTGCCAGTAATTTTCGTTGCTGCTGGCGATCGTCAAGAATAGAGGCAGTTTCTGCAGTCAGTTGCCGTGGCGCAGTAATACGCGCAGCCAGTTTACGCACCGTGGCCGCGATATCCCCCACCAGCTCCGCATCGGGCAGATAGCGGTTGTCGGTCTCTGCGGGTATCACGTCGATATGAATCAACGTGGCATTGCCGCTGTTCCACATCGCCGGTTCATATTCTACCGGGCTGTAGCCGATGGTAATGATCAGGTCAGCCTGTTGCAGCAGCCGGTCGCCTGCCTGGTTATTAAACAGCCCGACACGCCCGGCAAAACGTGAGAAGTGATCCTGTCTGACGGCCCCTGCTGCCTGATAGGTGCTGGTGACCGGAATATGACTACGGGTCAGCAGCTCGTCGATGGCTTCGCTGTTCTCCGTCTGGCTCGCCATCAATCCCAGCAGGATAACCGGATTTTTAGCCCCGGCAATCGCCCTGCTGACTGTCTCAATCATCGCGTCTGGCGCGGCACCTAACACCGGACGGCCTTTACTGCTCAGCGCTTTGCCGGTCACCGGCTGATCGACAATATCCTGTGGCAGGCTGATAAAGGCACCGCCGCCGCGGCCATGTTCCGCATGGCGAAACGCATTTGACAGGCATTCAGAAAGCGCAGAGGGATCGGTCACTTCAACCGCATATTTGGTGATCGGGCGAAACATCGAAACGGTGTCCATGCTCTGATGAACCTGCTTTGCACTGTCGGAACGTTTCACCTGGCCGCCGATAGCGACCACCGGATCACCTTCGCTGGTGGCGGTAGCCATACCGGTGATCAGGTTAGAGCAGCCCGGCCCTGAGGTAACAAGCGCCACACCCGCGTTGCCGGTGAGACGGCCAACTGCGGCGGCCATAAACGCGGCGTTAGCTTCGTGGCGAACCGGTATGGTCTGAATGGATGAGTCCAGCAGCGAGTCAAAAACCTTATCGATCTTTGCGCCAGGGATGCCAAAGACATGCTGGACACCCTGTGCCTCAAGTTGCGCGACCACCAGGTCAGCGCCACAGGTCCAGAGCGTGGTATCGGTTGAAGTTTTCATCGTCATTCCTCTGATTAGCTTTCTACCGCTCGGATCGCGGCGTCAAGATTGGCGGGGTTCAGGTCGGCATTGAGAAAGTCACTGTCCTGCGGCAGATCCACGACCAGCTTGCTGATGGCACCAAAGGTCAGGGTGCCCTGTTCCAGCGCGTAATCGAGAATGTGGCCGCCGCCTTCGCGGTCGTCGGTAATAAAATGTTCGTGATAGCCCGCAACGTTAATGCCCTGCATATATTGCGGCGTGCGGAATCCAATCAGTTCCCCCGCACGCTGGCTGAAGGAAAAGGTAGGCTGATCGCCCAGCACTTCCGGCATGGATCGATACGGGCGGCACTGGCACGGCACGGTGCGGGTATCGACGTGGCTGAAACGACCGCTGATGCGTAGCGCACAGAACTGGTTATCGGAGGTGATTTCGCTGTCGATCACCCGATGGATGTCCTCGCGTGACATCGGCCGGTCAAACTCAAACAGGTGCTGCGGTTTGAAAAAGGTCATGACCGCAAACGGAGTTTTCTGCGCCGGATCGGCTGGATGCGCGCTGCCGTCGGCGTGCAACTGATAGACTTTGCTGTCAAACGCGATCATCTCGCCATCCAGCCGGTTGAAGGTGCCCAGGCCGAAATCCCCTTTGCGCAGCAGGTCGGCAATGCGGACATTACCGTCATAGACGCCGCTCAGCAGCGCACTCATTAAAGAGGTCTGATAGATAACACTTTCTGGCGCATCCTGGGAAAGCGTTAAGACAGTATGTTTTAGTTGATCCTCGCAGGAACAATCAGTTACACAATTGCTCATTTGATGCCTCGTCGATTAACCGTTAAGCCGTGTTAACCTAATGGTGAACCGATTCAGTCGGTGGGTCCAATAGCGAAACCTGTTAACTTTGAGACGTTTTTGATATGGAACTTCGCCATCTGCGTTATTTTGTTGCCGTAGCCGAGACGCTTCACTTTACCCGAGCCGCTGAATTGCTGGGGATATCGCAGCCGCCACTGAGTCAGCAGATATTGCGGCTGGAGCAGGAGATCGGCACGCCATTGTTGAAGCGGCTGACGCGCGGGGTTGAACTCACTGAAGCGGGAGAAGCGTTTCTGGCGGATGCCCGACAGATTGTGCAGCTGGCCGATCAGGCGCTGGAAAACGCGCGTGGCATTGCGCGCGGGATCAGCGGTCAGTTGTCGCTGGGATTTGCCAGTTCGGTGGCGTTTAATTCGCGCATCTTCACGCTAATCCATAAGTTTAAGGAACGTTATCCCGCGATGACGTTGCTGACGCGTGAAGAGAATATGGCGTTGCTGATGCAGGATTTACAGGAGGGATTACTGGATGCGGCCTTTATCCGGCTGCCGTGCGAAAGCAGCAAAGCGTTTAATCTGCGTGTCATTTCCACCGAAAAAATGCTGATTGCGCTGCCGCGTTCTCATCCCTTAAGCGGTACACCCACTGTGCCGCTCTCCGCGCTGGCGGATGAAACCCTGATCATTTTCCCGCGTGACGTCTCGCCGAGCCTGTATGAGCTGATTGTCACTGCCTGTCTGCGGGCGGGCTTTTCGCGCCACACCTTCCAGCAGGCGCCGCAAATCACCACGTCGTTGGGTATGGTTGCGGCCGGCTGCGGGATTGCGCTGGTGCCGGAGTCGATGCGCTGCGTCGATAACCCCGACGTGAGCTTCTGCGATATCGAAAACAACACGCTGTTTACCGACGTGGCCTTTGCCTGGCGTCGGCTTCATCCGTCAAAAGCGGTGCTGCATCTGCTGGCAATGCTGGCAGAACTGCCTGCGCCACACTAAGAGATGGGTTGATAAGCGCCAGCTATTGTAATGAAAACAATAACCAACTGGCGGCACGAAGCCGGGATGCCAATAATCGGTGCATGACTATATATCGCGTAAGAGTCGGGTTTCATAACCCGTCAGCCCTGACATTCAGGCAACTGGATGAAATTCTGGAGCCGCAGCGATTCTGGAGAACAGATTCGGCAGGCGGCCAGTTCCGCTATTTCATGGAGTATGAGTACCAGTCTGACGTGCGTGACCTTTGTTCGGTCTGCTCGCTGGCCTACAGTCAGGCCTGCAAAGTCAGAAAGTGCCCACTGATTCTGGTCGAGGTGATGAACTGAGGACGTCCGGCGATTCTGCTGTTCCTGGTACAGAATCGCCGGACTTTTTTTGAACGGATTTAACGTGAACGGCGTTCCATCATCAGACTTAACGCAGCGGGCAATACCGTAAGTGTCACCAGCGTACCGCTCACCAGACCACCAATAATCGCCAGTGCCATCGGCCCCCAGAAAACCTGATGAGAAATAGGGATCATGCCCAGGATTGCGGCACACGCGGTCAGCACGATTGGACGCGCCCGGTGATGGGCGGCCTGCCGGATAGCTTCACCAGCGGCAAGTCCGGCGCGGCTGTTCGTATCCACTTCACTGATCATAATCACGGCGTTGCGGATGATGATTCCCGCCAGTGCAATAATCCCCAGCAGCGCCACAAACCCCAGCGGAGTACCCGCAGGCAGCATTGCGGATATGATGCCTGGCAAACCAAACGGTGCCATGCTTAGCGCCAGCAGCATGCCTGAGAAACGTTGCAGCTGAATCATCAGCAGGATCAGCATGGCGCAGATCGTCACCGGCAACAGAGCAAACACAGAACCGTTGCCTTTGTCTGATTCTGCCGCCACGCCACCTTCTTCAATACCATATCCGGCAGGCAGTGAAGCACGCAGAGCAGCGACACCTGGCGCAAGCTGTTGCGAAACCTGTTCAGCCCGCTGACCGGGTGCGATATCGGTCTGTACGGTGATGTAAGCCAGCCGCTGACGGCGCCAGATCACCGGGTCGTCCACCCCCCAGTTCAGCGTCGCGACCTGCCGCAGCGGAATTTTTTGTCCGCTGGCATTGGTAATCATCAATCCTGCCAGCAAGTCAGTGTCCTGGCGCGCCTTGTCATCGCCGCGCAGCACCACATCGATCAGGCGGTTGCGATCGCGCAGCGTGGTCACCACGCTGCCGGACATCAGCGTATTCAGCGCGGTGGCTATCGTGTCTGATGAGAGTCCAGCCGCGCGGGCCGCTGTCTGGTTTACTGCCAGCCTGATAACGCGTTCTGGCTCTCCGGCGGTGAGATTGACACCCCGGGTCAGCGGTGAGCGAGCAAGCTGTGCCGCCAGCCGATCGGCGACCTGCCGAACCTGTGCATTGTCCGGACCGGTGATGCGATATTTCAGTGGCCAGCCAACCGGCGGCCCCAGCTCAAGCGGTGAGACGCGAGTACTGATATCGTTAAAATCTGCTGCCAGTTTTCGTTCCAGCCGGCTGCGCAGCCGATCGCGCACGGTGAGATCTTTTGCCACCACCACCAGCTGCGCGATGTTTTCATTATCCAGCAGCACATCCATCGGTAGATAGAAGCGGATCGCACCTGAGCCAACGTAGCTGGTGAAGTTCGCCACATCCCGGTCATTCTGGAGCATTTTTTCAAGTTGTACGGTACGACGCAGGGTTTCGGCCTGCGCGGCATTGGCGGGCAGCGTCAGGCTGACCAGCAATTCGGGGCGGTCTGACGCCGGGAAAAACTCACCCTGCATAAAGGTGGTGGCATAAAGGCTGACTAACAGCACTGCCATTGCCACGCCCATTGTCACCAGTCGGTTACGCAGAATCACGTCCAGAAGTCGGTGATAAGTGCGTGCAAGCACGCCCGGCGACGGGTGGGCTGTTATGTGCTTTGCAGACAGCAGCCAGCAGCCGGTGAGTGGAGAAAAGATTACTGCGACCACCCACGAGCAAAGCAATGCAAGCGCAATCACCACAAACAGCGAATAGCAGTACTCTCCGGCACTGGAGGCAGCGAACCCGACCGGAATAAAACCTGCAATCATCACCAGCGTGCCGGTCAGCATTGGGAATGCGGTGGTTTTGAACGCATACGTCGCGGCCTGCCACTTACTGTCGCCTGCTTCCAGCCGCGCCACCATCGCTTCGACAGTGATCATCGCGTCATCCACCAGCAGCCCCAGCGCAATGATCAGCGCACCCAGTGAAATTCGTTGCAGGCCGATGCCCGCCAGCAACATGCCGGTAAAGGTCATGGCCAGCACCAGCGGAATGGCCGCTGCCACCACCAGACCAGCACGCAGTCCCAGCGAGACGAAAGAGACGGCTAACACGATGACGACCGCTTCGCCCAGTATCCGGACAAAGCCGCTGACCGCATTTTTCACCACGGATGACTGGTCAGCCACGCGGGTCAGGGTGATGCCGTGCGGTAACTGACTGGCCAGTGTCTGCATGCGCTGGTTAAGCTGCTTGCCGAAATCGAGCATGTTGCCGCCTGGGGCCATGGAAATCGCCAGCCCGATAGCCGGAACGCCGTTAACCCGAAACGTGGGTGCCGGGGGATCGGCAGGTTGAAGAGTGATGGTAGCCAGTTCAGTCAGCGGGATGAAACGCTCTCCGATATGCAGGGTAATTGCCCGCAGGTTTTCGACCGAGGTCAGGGTGCCACTGACCCGCAGCGCAATGTTCTCGCGGTCGGTTCGCAGGCTGCCCGCGGGTACCACGTCGTTCTGCGCTTTGATGGCGTCGCTGACCTGCTGTAAATCGAGTCCCATGCCGTTTAGCTTGCGCGGGGAAAAGGCGATAACCACCTGCTGCTCCTGCACACCCAGCAGGGTGGTTTTTCCGATGTCGGGCAGACTCGTCAGACTTCGCCGCAGGTTATCGACCCGATCGCGCAACTCTCTGGCGGTAAAACCATCAGCCGTAAACCCATAAATTGTGCCGAAGGTGTCATCAAACTCATCGTTCACTGCCGGACCCTGCACGCCCTGAGGCAGTGAAGCGGCAACGTCTTTCATCTTTTTACGTAACTGATACCAGGTGCCAGCCACCTGAGAGGGTGGTGTGTCATCACGCAGGTTGACATATATCACCGTTTGCCCGGCGCGGGTTTCGCTCTCAACGGCGTCCAGCGACGGGATCTCCTGTACCTTCTGTTCCAGTACGTCAGTGACCAGTTGCACCATATTGTCCACGTCCGCGCCCGGCCATTGGGCCGAGATGACGGCAGTTTTGATGGTAAACGCCGGATCTTCATTGCGGGAGAGACGTTCATAGCTCAGTACACCTGCCGCCATCACCAGCAGCATGAAAAAGATGACCAGTTGCTGATGCGCCAGCGCCCAGCCAGAGAGGTTAAAGCCAGCCGGTTTTTTCATGGCGCCTCCTGCATCAGCGAGACCTTTTCGCCGGGCTGCAGGGTATTAACGCCGGCCGTCACAACGCGCTCGCCCGGCTGGATCCCGGCAGTTACAAAGATTTGCTGCGCGTTAAAGCGGGCCAGGACTACCGGACGAAGCTGCAAGCGTGACGCTGCATCAACAACCAGCAGCGCGGGTTTGTCTGAGAAACGGGTCAGAGCGCTGGCGGGCAGGGCGATCACTGGCGGTTGTGCATCGGGCAGGCTGACGGTGACCGTGGCACCGGGTGCCATCGCCTCAGGTGGATTTATCAACGAGATGCGCAGTCGCCACGTGCGGGTCTGCGGATCGGCTTGTGGGCTGATGTCACGCACCGTGCCGCTGGCCTGCACGGTGGGATCGGCGAGCAGCGTCACCTTTAGTGGTATTTGGTCGTCAGGACGCAAAAGCGCTGGTGTGGTCAGGTCAAACACCGCATCGCGTGCATCTCCCGCTGCCAGCGTCATCACATTTTGTCCAGCGCTGACCACCTGGCCAGGCTGAACCGTGATGGCGGTGATCCGGCCTGCGGTGGGTGCAGTGAGTTGAGTCCAGCTGAGAGTGTCCTGGGCATTTTTTAGCGCTGCTTCGCTGCTGAGACGGCGTGACTGCGCGCTTTGCCAGTCTGCCTGGGCGCTGTCAAGCTGGCTGCGGGCGATGGCGCCACCGGGCATCAACAGCCGCATTCGATGAAGATTAAGTGCGGCGACCCGTTCGGCGGCGCGAGCGCTGTCGAGATCGGCCTGTGCGCTACTGAGCTGATTACGTGACTGATCATTTTCCAGCGCTGCAAGCGGTTGTCCGGCGCTGACGCGATCGCCCAGTTCAGCCGCACGACTCACGACCCGGCCATCCAGCCTGAAAGCAAGCGCGACCTCTTCATGGGCGCGGATTTCTCCGGTCAGCACCAGTGAAGCATCACTTCCGAGCGGCGGAACAATCACCGTTTTAACTGGTCGCGGCGGGGCAGCGGGCGGGGCAGAATTATTGTCCCGGCAGCCAGTCATGATGAGCACGCCAAGCAGCACAAACATGGCTGGTGCAAAGATCTGAACACTAAAAAGGTGACGCCACACCTGGCGGGCAGCATCCGGGATTAAATCAGTCATAGCCGGGTTCCTTTAATGAGTTGTGCTCATTGAACCCGGCTTGTGTCCAGAAACGTTGCATGAACCATCAAGAAATGGTCAAGCCAGAACAATTTATCTCCCCGGCAGCGTTATCCCGATTAACAGGCCGCCGTCAGCGGGTAACGTGGCGCGAAGTGATCCGCCGTGCGCCTCGATGATAGCTTTGGCGATCGACAATCCCAGCCCGCTGCCGCCAGAGTGGCGAGCACGAGAGGAGTCAGCCCGGGTAAAGCGATCAAACAGCTGCGGCAGAAAGTCCGGCTCTACACCCTGACCATAATCGCGAAAAGTCAGGGTAACCGCCCGATCGTTCTGGCTGGCGGAGATCAGTAACGCACCCCCGTCCGCCGCGTAGCGCAGCGCATTCTCACAAAGGATCGTCACCACCTGGCCCAGGCGGAATGCATCGGCATCGAGCATCAGAGCCTCTGGTGCGATGACGCTGATGGTCACACCTGCCTTTTCTGCCTGCGGCAGCAGCCAGCCCGTACGCTCGCGCAGTAACTCACTGAGATTAAACCGTTCCCGGTTCAGGACCAGCTGACCGGCATCCGCCAGTGACAACAAATGCAGTTCATCGATCAGTCGGCTGAGCTGCGTCAGTTGCTTCATGATCATTGCCAGTTGCTGCGGCTCCGCTGGAAAGACGCCATCCAGAATACCCTGCAACCGGCCCATCGCCGCCGTCAGGGGTGAGCGAAGTTCATGTGCCATCGCCACATGCGAGGTGCGCAGCTCGCGCTCGTAACGCGCCAGTTGCTGCGTCATCTGATTAAAATCTTCGGTAAAGCGCACCAGCTCCTGCGGAGCTTCTTTTACCACTGCGGCTTTTCGGCCAAATTCCCCTTTTGATACCGCGCGCGCCGCGGTCGCCAGCTGGCTGAACTGCGTGGAGAGTGGGCGCGCGAAACGCAGTGCCATAAACACCATAAACGGGATGGTGACGACCACCAGCGCAATCACAGTAAACCAGTCCGACGAGGCCAGCGACGGATCAGAAAAAGTGAGCCCCCACCATTGATCCACGATCTGGTGAAAGCGTGCCGGGTCGCTGGCAGGATGGCGCCGTAGCTGTGAAAACTCCTCCAGCAGTGCGGGTGGCATACGGTAATAGACCCAGTACGCCTGCACCGCGAAGCGCAACCACATACAGAAGGCGATCAGAATGACACTGCCAATCGCCAGAAACATGACCCTGACGCAGATCCAGCGCCACAGAGAGTTGTAGATGTTTTTATTCATGGCTGTCTGAACCGGTAACCCACGCTACGCACCGCAGGTAACACGTCAGAGATGCCTGCAGCTTCCAGTTTACGGCGCAGGTTGTAGACGTGTGTATCCACCACCCGCTCCAGCGCATCGCTTTCCGGCAGACAGTGCTCCAGCAGAAACAGACGGGTAAACGGACGCGTTGGTGCGCGCATCAGGGTGACCAGCAGGGAAAATTCAGTGGGTGTCAGATCGAGACGGCGCGATGTGCCACTGTCGCATTCAATTACGGCTGTGAGGGCGATCGGATCAACGACCAGGCCGGCCCAGCGCAGGATTTCGGTGACCGGCGCGCTATTCTGACTGCGGCGCAACACCGCCTGCACGCGCGCCACGACTTCGCCTGGATGATAGGGCTTGACCACATAGTCATCAGCGCCATAGCGGAGTGCACCGATGCGGTCCGGCGCATCGCTCATCGCCGTCACCATGATCACCGGCGTATCGTCGCGACGTCGCAGTGCGGCCAGCACTTCGGTGCCGTTCATGCCAGGCAACATGATATCCAGCAGGATCAGATCGGGCTGCCAGCGTCTGGCGACATCCAGCCCGCCAGGTCCGTCACCGACAATCATAACCTCATAATTTTCACGTTTCAGATAGGCCTCAAGGACGCCGGCCGCGTCAGCATCATCTTCAATAATCAGGATACGTTTTAGCTGCATTTCAGATCACCTTGACTGTTTCTTCATAAATCCCTGGTCGTTCATTGACACTCGCCCCGCATACTCCGGCCAGTGACGCGGCCCTGAATCCCTCAGCTCCGCACCTGATGTGATAATGAGGAAACGAGATGATAACCGGAAAAATAACGCTTCACATGGTCTGTTTTTCACTGGCATTAAGCGCGGCTGCCGCAAGAGCGGATGACAGTGCCACGCCTTCGTCCAGTGTGACGGTGGGCATTGCAGGCATCAATGCACCGCGTTACAGCGGCGCAGATAAGCAGCACTGGCAGCTGACGCCGATTATTCAGGCGCGCGACGGGGCTTTCTTTCTCGATTCGCAAAAAGGGATTGGCTACGATCTACAGGCAGATAATGGGTTGTATCTGGAACATACCCTGGGCTATGGGTTAGGCCGATCTGACCGCAATTCCTCATGGCGTGACGGTGATGACCGGCTCAGGGGCATGGGAAAGATCGATGCCACGGTGAACACTGCGCTTGCGGTGGGATGGTCAGTCACACCATGGTTTGTGCTGGAGGGCAAAGCGACGCTGCCACTAAGTGACAGTCAGGGCGTGCAGTATCGGACATCCGTAACGTTGATTCCCTGGCAGACCAGCGATGATACGGTGGCACTGCAGGTGGCAGGTCTGTTTGGCGACGGACGTTACATGAACACCTGGTACGGTGTTAACCGCGAGCAAAGCGCGCGTAGCGGTTATGAACGTTATGACGCGGCGGGTGGATTTTATGGCACCGACGCCAGCCTGACCTGGAGCCATCAATTTACGCCCGCCTGGGCTGCCAGTGTCATCGGTGATTACACATGGCTGGATAAACATGCCTCAGATAGCCCGATTGTCGCGCGGCACAATGGCGCATCGGCAACCCTGGCATTGAGTTATACCTTCTGAATGGCACCATGAAGAAAAACGGGATGCGCAGCCACCGTCGTTTGCTTGCTGCGCTGATTCTGTTGTATCTGCTGGTTTATGCAGTGATTGTTGTGGCGTTGAGTCTGTTCGATGCGCCGGTGCGGGGATAGGGCACTGCAGCGGCTATGAGTTGGTGTGAAGCGCAGCGAGGATTATCATCATTCAGCCGCAGGTGGGTGAAAATGCTGCAACGACCTGATGATTTTTCCTGCCTTCCTGTTCCGGCATCGCCATCGGCATATTGAAGTGAAACAGCGTAATAAAGGGAGTCATACCCTGTGCCAGCAGTTCATCAATGCGCTGGTTACAGAAGACAACGGCCTCCTGATTGACGTCGCCGGTGCCATTGTTGAAAGAAAAGGAGAGGGTCGGGAAGTCAGGAAGGATACAGGTTTATGACGCTATTGCTGACGGGGAGCCTCTGGAATTATCCAGCAAAGCGTGATCTTCTGGAGATTTAAACCCTGCGCAACCAGGATGTCTGGTGGCGCAGGTTGAGTCTTCACGATGACGTCAATGCCACTTACGAAGCAGGAGGCTGGCGTTGACGCCGCCAAAGCCGAAACCGTTCGACATGGCATAAGTCAACTCCGCCGGGCGTGCAGTGAGCGCCACCAGGTCAAGATTGCCTGCTGCGTCATCGGGATGATGAAGGTTCAGTGTCGGCGGGATAAGCTGCTGACGCAGCGCCATCAGGGTGAATATCGCCTCAACGCCGCCCGCTGCACCCAGCAGATGGCCGGTGGCAGATTTGGTTGAAGAGATCGCGACCTGTGAATTATCGCCAAATACAGCTCGAATAGCGGCCAGCTCGCCGTGATCGCCTACCTGTGTTGAGGTTGCATGAGCATTGATGTGATGAACGTCATCCGCGCTGATACACGCCTGGCGCAGAGCGGTTCTCATTGCCCGCGCAGCGCCACTGCCATCTTCCGGACCTGCGGTAAGATGGTAAGCATCGGCGCTGGTGCCATAACCGATAATTTCCGCCAGTGGCGTCGCACCCCGAGCCTGGGCATGGGCAAGCGACTCGATCACCAGCAAACCAGCACCTTCGGCCATCACAAAGCCGTTTCTGTCGCGATCAAACGGACGTGATGCGAGATGCGGATGCTCCTCATAGCCCGTGCATAGGGCACGCGCTGCCGCGAAACAGCCTAGCGTTACGCGATCCAGCGCCGCTTCGGTCCCGCCACAAATCGCAATGTCCGCTTCGCCGCTTCTGATTAACCTTGCTGCATCACCAATAGCCTGCACGCCTGCGGCACAGGCTGTAACCGGTGCGCCCAGCGGGCCGGTAAAACCGTATTTAATAGAGACATTACCCGCGGCCATATTGGCCAGAAACGAGGGGGCAGTGAAGGGCGAAAGTCTGCGCGGACCGCGCCCATCCGTGGTGCGCACGGCGTCAGCAATTGCGCCAAAACCGCCGACGCCGGAGGCAATAATGGTCGCGGTGCGTTCACGCGCGGCCTCATCTTCAGGATGCCAGCCCGCCTGAGCCAGCGCTTCTTCTGCCGCAAGCAGCGCAAATTCAATAAATCGCGACATTTTCTTACGCTCTTTCGGCGCAATGAATGACTCCGGGTCATATCCCGCCAACGGATCTTCATCAATGCCTGGCACAAGGCCACCTACTGAAATCCCGGTGCCGGCAGTGAGTGTGTCGGGCAGCGTGCGGATACCGGACTCACCCGCCGTTAATCGCTGCCAGACGTTGTTAACGCCACAACCTAATGGCGAAACGACGCCCGCGCCGGTAATGACGATGCGTTGTGATGAGGATGAGTGACTCATGAGGTTGCTCCCGTAAGCTGTCCGGGCAGCGATTGACATGCTGACGCGGAGAGGTGAAACGCGCCTGAAGCGCAAATAGCGAGGCCCAGCACAGGATAGTGCGATGGACGCGCGCAGAGATGGCACATCACAGGCTGAGATAAGCGGAGTAGCATCAGAATCCAGAGCGATGACAAAACAAGTCGCTATATTTGATCTTGTGACCAATTAAGTCAATAGTCACACTGTGCGCAATGCTCAGGGCGCCAGGCTGCGTAATACCAGCGCTGCCAGCTGCGCAGAGGCTTCCTCGGCGTCGTCAAGACTGTACTGGAGCAATACCGGACTGGCATAAGGTTTAAGAACCCGATAGATCGCTTCTGCTGCTTCATCAGCCGGTGTTTTACGCTCAAACTCACCCGTTTCGCGCCCCAGGCGCAGTATTTGCAGAATCAGGTTAAGCAGTCGCTCTTCATGAGCTGAGGCTGATGGCCAGCGATCGCGAGATGCCACAGCGGCAATATCGTAGAGTTTGCGTTCATGAAAAAACAATTCAGTGCCGGTGGCAGAAAGCGTGCGAAACAGCCGTCGCAGTTGTTCTGATGCCCCAGGTGCATCAACCATCGCTTCTTCGACACGCTGCATAATCATCGCCAGCCGATTGGCACATATTACTTCTCCAATCGCCTGTTTAGATTCAAAAAATTTATAGATATACGCTTTCGAAAAACCAATAGCTCTTGCGAGATCAGAAACCGTCGTTTTTTCATAGCCATAATGTGCAAAGTGTTGCATGGCAGCATCAACAATCTGGTCACGAACGTTGTGCCCGGCCGGACCACGTGTCGCATTTTCTGTTACAGACTGGATCATTGTTAAAACCTGACAGAGTAAAGGTGGATGAAAACTCAGTGACCACCGTTATTAATGGTCACATGTTAGGCTGAGCTGCGGTGAAAATCTACAGTCCGGATAAGATGGAGAGAGTCGGGCACTGTTTATGCGACTCAGTACCTTATCGGTGAGAAGGATCAAACAATCGAATCTCCTCTGGATACGCCATAGTAGTGCCAGCTAAACATCATCTTAGTGAAATGTCAGATTCAGGTTTCTTGAGTGCTTCTTTAATTGAGCTGAATTATACTGTCGGGAATGAAGGAAAATTCAGTGTTTTTTTAATGATTTACATTATTGATGGCCAGATCACCTACAATTCTGACGACTGTACCCTCACGCACATGCCTACCCAGGAAACGCTGAGTCTGAGTATTTCTTCTGGTCGTCTTTTTGAGCAGCTACTGAATTCTCAGGGAGAAGTCCTGGCACGCGAAATCCTGCTGACTGAAGTCTGGGATAAATATGGCCTGCGCGGCTCAAACAGTAATCTGAATCAGTATCTAAGTATGCTGCGCAGAGCGCTCGCCGCTTATGGCTGTGAAAATTTAATTATCACCATTCCGAAAATTGGCATCAGACTCAACACTGACATCAGCATTGAACGTGAAAGCCCACAGGCTACGGATGTGACAGATGCCCAAACGGATGAGGTGAACGCTGAAGATTCTGGTTCAGTGGAGAAAAGCCACACTCTATTAACTGAGTCTGTTAATCAGGATGTCAATGTCAAAAAACCGCTCCTCAACTTCAGTAAGATGATTTTTTTCATTATTATATTGGTGTTACTGGGCAGTTCTCTCTGGTATTACGCCGGGTCTGGCTTTGATGAAAAGAGTTACTCTATGAGTACCATCAAACTGGAAGGCGGCTGCGAAGCTGTGATATTGCAAGGGCTCAATGTTTTTGAAAAAAAATCACTTAATAAAGAAATTACAGAAATCCTGAAAGAAAATAATCAATCCTGTATACCAGGACGCCGTATCTATTTTGATAAAAAAACCTCATTAACGACGACTAATTATGGCAGAACGATGCTCTCTGCATGCAATCTTAACAGTAGTGGTCATATCGTTTCCTGTGACAACTTCTATTATCTGGACTGGAGAACGTCTTGAAACGAAATGCCACGCTGACAATATCCCTGGCTGCACTTTTACTGGTGATTTTTACAGGATTTAACTTTTTCAAATCCCGGGCTAACGATCTGCCTTTCCGCTGCTCAGCATTCAGTCGCTACGAGCTAAGCCGTCATGATGCGAGTAGAATTGAGTTTGCTGTAACACAGGATCTGCGTTTTATCGATTCTGATACAGGATATCTGTTATTAAATGGTCAGGTTACAGTTGATGATAAGATTACAGGACTTAATCGGCGTATTGCGTTAAGTCAGGGCCGGAAAATAGACAGTGATACATACCGTTATAAAATCACAAAGATGATCACTTCTACGAATGATTCAACACCAGACGATGTCTTTAATATTTTGCTGGCTGAGATTACACTCGACCCCAATTATTTGCAGCTGGACTTCACCCGGCTAAATCGGAATACTTATCTTATAAGTGGTCCCCTTTCAAGTTTATTTACCTGCCAGCGGTATTAAACCCGTCAGTTTTTAGTGGGAATTATACCCGTAAGATAGAATGCTCTTACGGGTATTTTTCTGATGCCATTTTTCAGGCGCAACGTAAATCCCCGATTGGTAATAAATATAGGCGTTCAGATGAGCGTTTTTTTTGGTTTTTAAAATCCCGTTTGCCAGAGTATTGATAATACGGATGGTATGCATTCTGCCATCAAGATTTCAATGCGAGGACAAAAGCGGATCTTACCAAAATAGAGAGTGCAGAACTTACACTATGTACACCTGCAGGTAAGATAGGGTGCTGGGTGCAAAATCTCCTTTTGGAGATTTAACCTATATTGAGGCATTAAAATAGAATAAAAACCTAATTATTAGATTGTTGTGGATTTAAATGTCCATTTTGGGAGCGGTGTGTCCTAATTAAGCCTGACGGATGTTTTGTTTTTTATCAATACAGGACTTCACAATGATGGCTGAATATTTTTATTCTCAATTTTGGCTATATCTCAACACTGTAAGGCTTTTTTGTATGCCTGATATGACGAATCGATAACCTGTATGCTCAGGTGATTATGATTTCCTGAGAAAACGACAACGCTATCATTTACTTCGTTAAAATTCTGACGTGTGCTTTTGTCTGCTAATTTACAAGCATTTAAGTGGTGTAATGATATTTACTGATTTTTCTACTAATCACTAACCTTGTGTTAGTCAGATTGAGTTAATTATTATGTTTAGAGTAACCGAAAATCATGAGCGGGTTATTGATGCATTAGCCGGATATACCCAGGCTGCAAATCCAGATGAGATTTCGCGTGGGAAGCGTCGCTATCATCTTACTAAAGATAATCTACGCCGAATTATGTTCATTCTTGATGGTGATTTCTTACTCAAGTTAAAGGGCGATCATAAGGTGTTGAATGTCTTATCGGCTCCCTTTGTTGTCGGCGTTACGCCAGCACTCGATGAACCTCCCGTTTATCTGGAAAGGATTGATTATGGAAAAGTCAGTTTTATTGATTACGATCTATTCTGGCAACTGATCTTCGAGAAAGACCTTTTCAATGACGCTATGTCTATTTTATCTGGCCAATATTCTGACCTGATGAACTATATACAGTTATCTAAAAATAATTCCTATGATGAAGTGGTTTCCTTAATCCGGCATTGGGAAAAGCTACCACCGCATCTTAAAAAACGATTTTCAGCACTTTGTCTGATTCAAAGTAGTTCACATCTTTCAAAAAGCTCAATTTGCAGAGTGCTGAAAGAATTGAAAGAGAAAGGTGAGCTCACCCTGGTTAATGGCAAGTTTACCTGATTATTTTAACTTTTGAGATGCTTAAGGAAAAAATGGATTTTAAAGTTGTTTGTACAAATGAAAACTACTTCTTTCGGTTGGGCATCTCAAAAATAATTGAGGAGGCATTACTATCTGATTCATCTGTGGAGTTTTTACGAACTGACAGTTCACAACGTCTGGGCCTGGCCGATTTTATACTCATTAATGCTGCTCAGTGGCGTCTTTATATGTGTCAGCCGGCCTACCGTGCTCGGAAGCCCGGTAGCATTATTATAGTGTTCACTGACGATGTTGAAGACATCACCCTTGAGCAACTTCCTGTATGCTATCGCTCTATTATTATTATTTCGCGCAATGATTCCATTCGGGATATTCACGAGAAAATCATTCGCTTCTGGGTCGGTCATCAGGGAAACAGACAAGGTTTTCTACCGTCAGATTGCACAGGCTGTGTTTTTGCACGTGTGACGATAGTCCAGTTGCAGGTGCTGAGTTTTTTAAAAAAAGGGTATAATGTCGGGCAAACAGCTAAGCATCTTAATCTTTCAGTTAAAACTATTTACACACATAAGTATAATGTAATGAAAAAGTTTTCACTCAACGGTGACAGGCAATTTAACGCATTTATCAATGATCTTTCTCTGTTTGAGCTTTATAAAGGAATTATTGATACCCCAGAGCCTTAATCGACAATGTCTCTTTTTGATGTGGTTCGGTTGTTCTTTTTTTTTTGGGTGAGAGGAGTGACAAACTTATGACATCGTTATGAAAGAGTTTAATGAGAAGATGCTATCGTTATAAAAATTAATACACGTTTCAGAATGCTGAAAATACCTATACAACTTCATTTTTCGAATAATAAAAAGTATGTGAGAATTAGCCTGTTAATTAAGATTTTTCCCGAAATTAATGTTGAGAGAGTTAAATGGAAGTCGCCAATAAAATAGCAATCTGTTCTCTGATGCTGGCTACCGTGCAAATGAGTGGCTGCACGTCTCACAATGCTGAACCACAGCGCCTGATAATGCGTAATCCCGCCAGCGAGTGGTGTCTTCAGCGCGGTGGAAAGCTGGTGCAGGAGGCATCATCCAGCGGCAGTGCGCTCTATTGCGTTTTGCCATCAGGAGAAAAGATTGAGCAGTGGGCATTATTTCATCGTGATCAATCGAAATAGTTCCTGGATTATTCGATAGCCAGCATGATGATGCTTAACTGTATTGTATTATAAATAGTTTTGCCTGGTTTTGTAATGAATATTTATTAATTACCGTTCCGTTATTCAATGAGTTTTCTTTTCAACTGAACTGATTAACGTTTCTGGCCTCATTCCTGTGACAGGAAGTGAGGCTAAATTTTTTATTAAGTGCAGTCGCTGAAAATAATTTCTTTTATGAGTTGTTTTGCCGGGTGTGCAATTAAAAAATCTTAAAAAATTAACGGAACAACACACTCCGACTCCTGTTTCTGGACGCACTTTTCTACAGGTCTCTTTCGTTATTATTCTGATTTTTTGATGGTGTTTTTTCGCTGAAAGAAAAGTTATGTTTATAATTTATTTCTGCATATCTAAATTTCGGGATGCTAAAAATTTCGAAAGAAGAAAGTTTGTTTAATTTGTTCAGATAAAAGGATTTATTCATTGTGCTATCTGAAATTAATTTAACTGTTCTTTTTACGAGCAGCACTAGCGTAATCCCAAATCAGATTAAACAGGTAAGCATAGACCAGAAAAAACAGCACCAGCCCGCATTCCAGTTTCAGCGCTGCGAGTAGCGTAATATTCAGCCACCATGCTGCAAAAGGTATCAGCACCACTAACAGTCCAGCCTCAAACAAAACGGCATGGAGGCATCTCATTCGCCAGTCTTTTTTAAATCCTGTTCGGAGCTGGATGCTGTCAAACATCAGATTGAACAGGTAGTTCCATCCCATTGCCAGCGTTGATGAGACGATCGTCAACAGTGCCGATTGTGCGGGGGCAGCTGAGGCCCAAATCATCAGGATAATGAATACCAGCACATTGGCAGCAACTTCGAAAACAACCGCGTGCAGCACTCTCTCTTTGGTGGTGCGCACCGGGGATAAATAGTGTTCCAAAGCAAACTCTCATTGATTAGTCAGGCACTGTAATGGGTGCAGGAAAAATGCAGGACTATCCTGCCATCAGTATCTGAATGCTAAAACGTTCTGCAGGGTGCCCCGTTGTCGGTTTCAGAGCAACTATGTTGCTTCGGCTTTTGTTTCGGCATGACTGCGTTCCATATTCGCTGTGATGATAACAACTCTTGAGCGGGGTAAACTATTAAAATACCAAATGAATCCTAAATAGATTTATATTTTAATTTTTATAAAAATGTCAGTTTTGAGGTCTGTTTAACAGGGGTGCCAATCTTTCTGAAACATTCATTGAGCACCCGAACCACGGTTGCCAGCCCAACCCCTGCCCTTAGGGCAACGTCTTTCAGCGACATGTCTGCTCCTTTGAGGTAAACCCCTCAAAACACCATGCGATGAGTTTAAGACGCCGCGTTATCCTGCTGGTTCAGCTTTCTGCTGGACTATGACGGAGTTCAAAATGAATAAAAAGCAACGTGTTGCCCTGTTGGGATGTGGCTTTATTGGCGAAGTTCATGCCACGAATCTTCAGGCGCATCCTGAGGTTGAACTGGTTTGGGTGGCCGATGCAGAACCTGCACGCGCTGACGCGTTCGCGACGCGCTTTTCGACCCGTGCAGCATCCGTGAGTGAGGCGATCAATGATGCAGAGATCGATATGGTGTTAATCGCCAGCGCAACGCCGACTCATGCCGATTTGCTGGAAACCGCCGCCCGTGCCGGTAAAGCAATCTACTGTGAAAAACCGATCGATCTCTCTCTTGAGCGTGCACGCTCAGCTGTGGCTAATGTCCTCCCTTACAACGTACCAGTCACTGTGGGGTTTAATCGCCGTTTCGATGTCAGTCATCAGCAGCTTAAACAGCAACTCCGCCTGGGGCGGATTGGGCCGGCAGAACTGATACAAATGGTCTGCCGCTCTTCGGCCATGCCGCCGCTGAGTTATCTGAAAGCTTCCGGTGGCCAGATGCGCGATCAGGCTATCCACTTTTTTGACCTGCTGCGCTGGCTGACTGAAGATGAGGTCACGGAGGTTGCTGCTATGGGGGCAGCGCTGGCGTTACCCGCGATCAGCGAATTTGACGATGTGGATACCAGCACGTTGCTATTGCGGCTGCACGGCGGGGCGCTGGCACAGCTGGACAATGCTCGCCGCACTGGTTATGGCTACGATGAACGTATCAGTGTGATGGGACCGCTCGGGATGCTCGAATCGGCTTCTCAGCCACAGCGGGGAGTCAGCTGCTATCAGAGTGCGCAGATTCTGCAGCCGGGGCTGCTACCCGACTGGTTTAGCCGGGTGCAGCCCACTTACTATGCCCATCTGGATGCGTTTATCCGCTCGCTGAATGGTGAGCAGATTGACGATCTGCCGAACCTTGAGGATGGTCTGAAAGCACAGGCAATTGCGGAAGCCGCCGTAATTTCGCTGGCAGAAGGGCGCTTTTGCCAGGTGGAAAAACTGCTGATTTGATCAGGCATGGCAGGCTGATAAAAAATAATTTTATTTTTATCGAATAGAAACCGGCGCTGAGGTGTTTACCGTACAGCGCCGCGATAGCGGACTGCATCCGGCGGACTTTATTGCCTGCCTCACAGACCCGATAAGGATAAATTATGACAACGCGTTCTGGTATTTCTCTGCTTGCTGTTCCGGCTCTATTGCTGATGCTGCACTCTCCGCTGAGTATGGCGATGGGTGATAATGACAGTGATAAAAAAACGCCCGACTGTCCAAAAGGTCAGGTCTATGACAGTCATACGAAAAGCTGTGTGCCCGAAAAAACCAGCAAGTTGAGTGACGATGATAAAACGCGCTATGCCTATCATCTGGCAAAAAAGGGCGAATATCAGGCGGCGCTGAACCTGCTGGATACACTGAAAAATCAGGATACGCGCGAAGCCTGGAACTACCGTGGTTATGCCACCCGCAAGCTGGGGCGTACCGACGAGGGTATTGGCTATTATCAGCGCGCCATTGCGCTTGATCCTCGTTACGCTAAAGTGCGTGAATATCTGGGCGAAGCCTGGATGATTAAAGGGCGTCCTGATCTGGCACGCGAACAGTTAAAAACCATTGCCGGGATTTGTGGTACAGATTGCGAGGAGTACCGCGATCTGCAAGCCGCGATCAATGGCCATCCTGAGGTCTGATGCGGCAGGGAGGAGCGAAAAATCACTCACAGTGACATCCGTCAGCACCTTGCGGAACATCTGACGCGGCTCTGGCGTTATGGCTATGTGTTGTCACACAACCGTGACATGGCAGAAGAGCTGGTACAGTCAACCTGCGTGCGCGCGCTGGAACGCAGCGCGCAGTTCATGCCGGGCACGCGTATTGATCGATGGCTGTTTTCCATCCTCCATTCCATCTGGGTTAGCGATTTACGCGCACGAAAAGTGCGGCAGGGGCAGGGATTTGTGGATCCCGATGCGCTGCTGGCCGCGGATAATCACGCCACCAGCGACGACAATCGCCATTTCCAGCGCATTATGCAACACGTTAACGCCTTACCCGAGGCACAGCGAAATGCGCTGTTTCTGGTTTACGTGGAAGGACTAACCTATCAGGAGGCAGCAGAGACGCTGGCTGTCCCGGTTGGCACCATTATGAGCCGTCTGGCCGCCGCACGCGCCACGCTAGCCAGACAGCCGGCGACCACGCCCTCACCGAAGGAGAAACGGAGATGAACAGGGAAACTTTTACGCCGCCGTGGCGCGATGAGGCGATTGTCGCCTGGCTGGATGGTGAGATGACGCCGCGAGAAGCTGCGCAGTTTGAACAGGCGATGGATGAGGATGCTGAACTGGTCGAGCGGGTTGCGCATTTTCAGCACACCAGTCTCGATTTTGAACAGGCTTTTTCGCCGCTACTCGAACAGGCACCACAGGCCAGAATGGCCCAGCGCCTGGCGACCATTCCGGCACCCGAGGTGGCCACCGGGTATAGTCGTCGCGCGCTTATTGCCGCATCGGTCAGCTTTTTACTGGTGGGCAGCGGCATTGGTTTTCTGGCAAGACCCTCAGATGATGGGAAGGATGAAAGTCAGAATATCCGCGATCTGGAGGCGCGCTATATGTCGCTTTACAGTGCTGAAACGCTGGCCGATACCCCCAATGACGCCGCAATGCTGCAGAGAGGTCTCGACCGTACACGGCTGGATTTAGGACTGGAGCTGCACCCGCAGCAACTTCGCCTGCCAGGCGCTGAACTGAAAATGGTGCGGATCCTGCGTTACGAACGAACGTCGATTGCACAGATCGCCTGGCTGCATGCTGATTATGGTCCGATGGCGCTCTGTATCTCGCCTGCACCACAGGATTCGAACCCGATTACTCAGGAACAGCGCCACGGCATGCAGCTGGCCTGGTGGAAGCGCGGTGGCTATCAGTATGTGTTGATAGGGCGTAATCCCTCTGCTCAGTTGGCTGCCATCGCTGAAACATTGGTGACCACGCTCAGTTAAAAAAGTCTGTCCCTGAGCGCTTGCTTCAACAGCGATTATCTGGCCTGTGCGGCAATAATCAGCGCAATGTTTACCCGATCATCAACCACTCCAACCAATCGATCCATTCCAAAGGCAGAGCGGGATATCGCGGTGGAGGCATGCAGCGCCAGAGAGCGTGACGCCGGATCAATTGTTTTACCACTGTCCAGTGAGGCCTGCATCACCACTGACCGGCTGACATTTTTAACCGTTAGCACGCCAAAAATACGGTAGTTACCCTCACCCAGTGAGGCAACACGACTGCTCACAAAGTGAATCTGCGGGTAACGCTCCGCATCAAAAAAGAGATCGCTTTTCAATTGCCAGGTCAACAGACTGTTCGATGCCACCAGTGTGCCCACTGGAATATTCACTTCGATACGATCGTCATGGTCTTCATCCGGATTAAGTGTCACCGTGCCAGACACACCCTGTAGTCTGGCTTGCGAAAAATCGTGACCAAAGGCACGCCATGAGAGGCCAATCGATGTTTTATCAGGTGTTATGGTATAGGTTACTGGCGCGGCGTAAAGTACCGGACTGAGCAGGGCGAACAGGGTGCATAAACAGGCGACACGCATCATCACAATTTTCTCTTTTTTAGGCAGACCAGACGTTAACGCCTCAAACCACGATCTTATTCGATTTTTTTAGCACTGTTTTCACCCTTCAGGCACAGGTAATCTGACAAATATTAACTGACTGTCACCTTAGTTTCACCAAAGTGTAATAATTATTGTTAGGGCTGAACATTAATAACGTACAATATTAAGAATACATTAAGACGCTTTTATCGGCGGATGTTTTCGGTGAAATTAACAGGATACTGATTTGATCAGGAGTTGTCTGGTGTGTCTGGATTTATTTTCAGTAAAATCATTTAGTTGTATTGAATCTCAGATATTGCTTCTCTGGTGGGTGGGTTTATGATCTGAGAAGTGGCAGCCCTTGCGATCTTAAACAAAACATCAATAAATCAAAAATTGAGAGCGGAGTCATTATTATTAACTTAAATGTGAACTTTTTCGTAAAACCTTAACTCACTCTTCATTCATTTTATTGCAATGAACACTATTCATTTAATGTTCAGTTAAGTTTCATACGTTAGTTTGTATTAGCAGTCCGGTAACTTCAATTCCAGAATGGGAAAATAAGGTGTCGATAACGCCATAACCGGATGTTGATAATTCGCTATTTCAATTCTTTTGCCGGCGTTGTGTCTGATTAACAACGCGCGACAGCTAATGAGTTTGATCTGCAGGAGTTTTAGCATGGATTTTTTGCCATTTTCCCGCCCTTCATTTGGTGATGAAGAGCTGGCTGCTGTTAAAGCGGTATTTGACTCTGGGTGGATAACAACAGGCGCTAAATGCGCGGAACTGGAGCAGGCTTTTGTACAACTGACTGGCAACCAGCACGCCATTGCGGTGAGTTCTGCCACAGCGGGGATGCATGTAACGCTGATGGCGATGGGAATCGGGCCTGGCGATGAGGTCATTACGCCGTCCATGACCTGGGTCTCCACTCTGAACCTGATCACGCTGCTGGGCGCCACGCCGGTGATGATTGATGTCGATCCTGACAACCTGATGGTGACGCCGGAACTCATAGCTCAGGCGATTACCTCACGTACCCGCGCGATTATTCCGGTGCATTACGCTGGTGCTCCCGCCGATCTCACGCCAATCTATCAGCTTGCTGAGCAGCATGGCATCGCCATTATTGAAGATGCGGCTCACGCGGTGGGCACGACTTATCACGAGAAGCCAATCGGGCATCGCGGCACGGCTATTTTCTCTTTCCACGCCATCAAGAATATCACCTGTGCGGAAGGCGGCCTGGTGGTGACCGATGACGCTGCTCTCGCCGATCGTATTCGCAGCCTCAAGTTTCATGGCCTGGCGGTTGATGCTTTTGATCGCCAGACCAAGGGGCGTCTGCCACAGGCAGAAGTGATGATGCCGGGCTTTAAATATAATCTGCCTGATATCAGCGCAGCCATTGCGCTGGTGCAGTTACAGAAGCTACCCGGTTTTATTGCTCGCCGCCGTGAGATAGCTGAGCGCTATCTGGAAGCGCTGCACACGCTGCCGTTTACGCCATTGTCACTGCCTGCCTGGCCACATCAGCACGCGTGGCACCTGTTCATTATTCGCATTGATGAGCAGCGCTGCGGTCTGACGCGTGATGCCTTTATGCAGGCACTTAAGTCGCGGGATATAGGCAGCGGATTGCATTTCCGTGCGGCGCATACCCACAAATATTATCGCGAACACTATCCCGATTTACGTTTACCTGCCAGTGAACTGAATAGCCAGCAGATGTGTTCGATTCCGCTGTTTCCGTCAATGACGGATCAGGATATCGAGCGTGTGATTCAGGCTTTACATGACATTGCCGGAGCCTGAAATGCGCGATATCAAACCGATCAATATGCTCTCCGTGGTCATCCCGGTCTATAACGAACAGGAAAGCCTGCCGGAGTTGCTGCAGCGGACCAGCGCGGCATGTGACGCCATTGAAATTGAGTATGAAATTCTGCTGGTTGATGACGGCAGCAGTGACCGTTCAGCCGAACTGATTGAACAGGCTGCCATCATTCCCGGCAGCCGCATAACGGGCGTACTGCTCAATCGCAACTACGGTCAGCACTCCGCCATTATGGCCGGATTCAGCCAGGTCCGTGGCGATCTGATTGTGACACTGGATGCCGATCTGCAGAACCCTCCGGAAGAGATCCCGCGACTGGTTGAAGCTGCGCGTCAGGGTTATGACGTGGTGGGTACAGTCCGCCAGCAGCGTCAGGATACCTGGTTCCGTCGCAAGGCCTCGCGCACGCTCAACCACCTGATTCAGCGGGTCACCGGCAAAGCGATGGGCGATTACGGCTGTATGTTGCGTGCCTATCGGCGCCATATCGTCGAGGCGATGCTCAATTGTCACGAACGCAGTACGTTCATTCCGATTCTGGCCAACACCTTTGCCCGAAACACCATTGAACTGCCGGTGCTCCACGCTGAGCGGGCCTTTGGCGATTCGAAATACAGCTTTATGCGCCTGATCAACCTGATGTACGACCTGGTGACCTGCCTGACCACCACGCCGCTGCGATTGCTCAGCGTAGTAGGCAGCCTGATTGCACTCTCCGGCTTCGCTTTCTCGCTGGTGCTTATCGTATTGCGACTCTTTTTCGGTGCGGCATGGGCGGGAGATGGTGTTTTCGTCCTGTTCGCCGTGCTGTTCATGTTTATCGGTGCCCAGTTTGTGGGTATGGGACTGCTCGGGGAGTATATCGGGCGAATTTATAACGACGTTCGGGCGCGTCCGCGCTATTTCGTTCAACGCATTGTTCAGGCTCCTGAAGAGCCTTCAGTACAGGATACTCAATCATGAAGACCGTTGTTTTCGCCTATCACGATCTGGGCTGTGTCGGTATCAATGCACTGCTTAGCGCAGGCTATGAGATCACCGCCATTTTTACGCACAACGATGTGGCTACCGAAAATCACTTTTTCGGCTCAGTCGCGCGTCTGGCGGCAGAGCACGGCATTCCGGTCTATGCACCGGACGAGGCGAATCACCCAATCTGGCTTGACCGCATCCGCACCATGGCGCCAGAAATGATCTTCTCCTTCTACTATCGCCATCTGCTGAGCGATGAGATCCTGCAATGCGCTGAAAAGGGGGCTTTTAACCTGCACGGTTCACTGCTGCCAAAATACCGCGGTCGGGCGCCACTCAACTGGGCGCTGGTCAACGGTGAGACGGAAACCGGCGTTACGTTACATCGCATGGTGAAGCGTGCGGATGCCGGTAATATTCTGGCGCAGCAGAAGGTGGCCATTGAGGATGCAGACAACGCGCTGACGCTGCATCGTAAACTGACCCAGGCTGCAGAGCAGTTACTTAACGACGTCTTACCTCGCCTGCGCACGGGTGAGGTCAGTGAGACGCCACAGGATGAGAGTCAGGCGACCTGTGTTGGCCGTCGCACGGCCGAAGATGGCCGCATCGACTGGAATCAACCCGCAGAGAAGATTCACAATCTGGTCAGAGCGGTTACCGATCCGTGGCCAGGCGCCTTCGCCTTCGCCGGTTCGGTTAAATTTATCGTCTGGAAGAGCCGGGTTCATACGCACCCGCATCAGGCGAAGCCAGGTACGGTGATTTCTAAGCAGCCATTCCTGATCGCCTGTGGTGAGGGTGCACTGGAAATTCTCACCGGACAGTCCGAGCATGGCGTTTACATGAATGGCAGCCAGCTGGCGCAGAGCCTGGGCATGGTGCCTGGCGCACTGCTCTATTCAAAACCGCAGTCGGCGCTGCAACGTCGTACACGCGTGCTCATCCTCGGGGTTAACGGCTTTATTGGTAATCATCTCACCGAGCGTTTATTGCAGGATGAGCATTTTGAAGTCTATGGCCTGGATATAAGTTCAGACGCCATCAGCCGCTTCCTGGAACATCCGCGCTTCCATTTTGTTGAAGGGGATATCGCTATTCACTCCGAATGGATTGAGTATCACATCAAAAAATGTGATGTCATCCTGCCGCTGGTGGCGATCGCTACGCCGATTGAATACACCCGTAATCCGCTGCGCGTCTTTGAGCTCGATTTCGAAGAGAACCTGAAAATCATCCGTGACTGCGTGAAGTATCAGAAGCGCATTATTTTCCCATCCACCTCTGAAGTCTACGGCATGTGTACTGATGCCAGCTTCGATGAGGATAGCTCGAATCTGGTGGTCGGGCCGATCAACAAACAGCGCTGGATTTATTCGGTATCGAAACAGCTGCTGGACCGTGTGATCTGGGCTTATGGCGAAAAAGAGGGGCTGCGTTTTACCCTGTTCCGTCCGTTCAACTGGATGGGACCGCGTCTGGATAACCTCAACGCAGCACGCATCGGCAGTTCTCGCGCGATCACGCAACTTATCCTCAATCTGGTTGAAGGTTCACCGATTAAGTTGATCGACGGCGGCAAACAAAAGCGCTGTTTTACCGATATTCAGGATGGTGTGGAAGCATTGTTCCGCATTATCGAAAACAAGCAGCAGAATTGTGATGGTCAGATCATCAACATCGGTAATCCGGACAATGAAGCCAGTATCAAAGAACTCGCGGAGCAGTTGCTGGCCAGCTTCGAGCGTCACCCGCTGCGCAGCCAGTTCCCGCCGTTTGCCGGTTTCCGCGAAGTGGAAAGCAGCAGTTACTACGGTAAAGGCTATCAGGATGTGGAGCACCGCAAACCGGCTATCCGCAATGCGCGTCGCCTACTTGGCTGGACGCCAACCGTCACGATGGATGTCACTATCGACAACACGCTCGATTTCTTCCTGCGTACCGTTGAGCAACAGGCTGATAAGTGATGAAGAAGATCGGTCTGCGGATTGACGTAGATACCTGGCGCGGCACGAAGCAGGGTGTGCCGGCGCTGCTTGAGCTCTTCCAGCGTCACGCAGTGCGGGCCAGCTTTTTCTTCAGCGTGGGACCGGACAACATGGGCCGCCATCTCTGGCGGCTGGTGAAACCGGCGTTTCTCATGAAGATGCTGCGCTCCCGCGCCGCATCACTTTATGGCTGGGACATTCTGCTCGCCGGAACGGCCTGGCCGGGAAAGCAGATGGGACGTGGCCTGCGGAACATTATGCAGGATGCCACACGCCAGCATGAAGTCGGTCTGCATGCCTGGGACCACTTTGCCTGGCAGACCTGGGCGGGTGTCTGGCCGCAGGATAAACTGGTTGAGCAGATAGCACGCGGCACCGAAACGCTCAGTGAGATCCTTGGTCATCCTGTCAGCTGTTCGGCCGTTGCAGGCTGGCGTGCTGATGGTCGGGTCGTTGCCGCCAAACAGGATTTTGGCTTTCACTACAACAGTGACTGCCGCGGCAGCGGGCCATTCAGGCCCATACTGCCAGATGGTCAGATCGGCACTGTACAGATTCCGGTGACGTTACCCACATGGGATGAAGTGGTTGGCCGTGAGGTCAGCGCAGAAGGCTATAACGATTACATTCTGGCGAAAATGCTCGCTTCTGATGATGGCGCTGTCTATACCGTGCATGCCGAAGTGGAGGGGATTATTGGCTTACCAGACTTCGACAAATTGCTGAATGCAGTAACCCGTAATGGCATTCAGTTCTGTCCGTTAAGCGAGCTATTGCCCGACGACCTGACCACCTTACCCGTGGGAAGGATCGTCAGAGGTGAAATTCCCGGACGGGAAGGGTGGCTGGGCTGCCAGAAACTGACTAAAGAGGCGAACTAGTGCGGATACATAAGAACACGAAGTGGCTCATTTTTTTTAGCTTTTTCATTCTCTATTACCTTCTGCCGCCGATGTTCCGCGACCTCTGGCAACCGGATGAGACACGTTACGCAGAGATCAGCCGGGAGATGCTGGCAACCGGTAACTGGGTGACACCACACTTCTTCGGTCTTCGCTATTTTGAAAAACCGATTGCGGGTTACTGGATAAACTCACTGGGCCAATGGCTGTTCGGCCATAACAATTTTGGTGTACGGGCAGGATCAATATTCTCAACAGCGATAACCGCCGCGTTGATCTTCTGGCTCGGCCGGCGGATGTTTGGTTCGGTCCGCACCGCTGCTGTGGGTTCTCTGATTTTCCTGAGTTCACTGCTGGTTTATGGCGTTGGCACCTATGCCGTGCTCGATCCGATGCTGATGCTCTGGCTGGCGGCTGCAATGTGCAGCTTCTGGCTGGCGACGGAGGCCAGCGGGCGCGCCGGGCGCGCGGGCGGCTATCTGCTGCTGGGTCTCGCCTGCGGCATGGGATTCATGACCAAAGGATTTCTGGCACTGGCGCTACCGGTGCTGGCGATTCTGCCATGGGTGATCTGGCGAAAGAGAATACCTGAGCTGCTTTGCTTCGGGCCGCTGGCGATTCTCTCTGCCGCAGCAATCAGCGCACCCTGGGCGCTGGCGATCTATCATCAGGCCCCTGATTTCTGGCACTACTTCTTCTGGGTTGAGCATATTCAGCGCTTTGCAGAAGAGAATGCACAGCACAAAGCGCCTTTCTGGTACTACCTGCCGGTTCTGCTGCTGGGAACGCTGCCGTGGCTGGCGCTGTTACCGGGTGCACTGATGACCGGCTGGCGCGAGCGTCAGCAGAATCCCGGCGCACTGTATCTGCTGAGCTGGACGGTGATGCCGCTGCTGTTTTTCAGTCTGGCAAAAGGCAAACTGCCAACCTATATCCTGCCCTGTTTTGTGCCGCTGTCGCTGCTGATGGCCCATTATGGGCTGAACGCGGCGCAGCGGGCAGGGCGCGCATTAACCGTTAATGGCTGGATCAACCTGATTTTCGGCATCCTCACGCTGGCAACCGTGCTATTGGTACTCGCGCCCTGGAGCGTAACGCATCACCCCCTGTTTGCCACTCATGAGATGCTGAAGCTGGGACTGGGAGCGCTGGCGTTTCTCATCTGGGGACTGGCGGGCGCATACAGCTGCCGATTTTCACAACGCCGCTGGCTGGTGGCCGCGCTTTGCCCGCTGGGGGTCGCTCTGTTTATTGGCTCAGCTATCCCGGATAAAATCCGTGATGCCAAACAGCCGCAACACTTTGTCTCTGTGATCAGCGAGCGTCTGGCATCCAGTCATTTTATTCTGGCGGACAATCCGGGCGTGGCATCTGCCGCAGCCTGGCACCTGCAACGCAGTGATATCGGCTTCTATGATAATAAAGGTGAGCTGCAATATGGCCTGAGCTACCCGGATGCGCAATCCCGCTTTGTCTCTCAGGCAGATTTTGGCGGCTGGCTTGCCGATCATCGCCGCATGGGAAGCGTGTCCCTGCTGTTACTGGTTGATTCCCCACACAGTGATATCGGCGAGGATGTGCCGGTTCCGGATGCGGTCTATCGCCAGGGCAGGCTTGTCTGCCTTTATTACGGTCAGATGAAGTAAATGCTGCTGCTGATTGTGCTGGTGAGTCTGCTCAGCTGCAGCGCGCAGCTGTGTCAGAAACAGGCGACCCACGCGGTATCAGGCCGCATCCGCTTAAGCTGGATTGGCGTAAGCGTGCTGCTGTTGGGTATCGCGATGCTCCTCTGGCTGCTGGTGCTCCAGCGGGTGCCCGTCAGCCAGGCGTATCCCATGCTGAGCCTTAATTTCATCTTCGTTGCGCTGGCCGGACGCATTTTGTGGCGCGAACGGCTAACGCTTCGTCAGATTGCGGGTACGCTGCTGGTGGTGACGGGCGTTGCGCTAATGGCGAGCCAGCTATGAAAGGATATGGATGGGTTACGTGCAGCGTGCTGCTGGTCTCAGCGGCACAGCTGATGATGCGCTGGGCGATGCCGCGCCTGCCCGATGTCAGTAGCCTGACGTCGCTGCCAACAGTTGCCATACTGCCTGCCTTGTTGCTGCTGGCCGGGTTGGGAGCTTATGCTGTTTCCATGCTCTGCTGGATTCGGGCGCTGCACTATTTTCCGCTTAATCGGGTCTATCCACTGCTCAGCCTGAGTTACGTGCTGGTCTGGCTGGTGGCGGTTTGCTTACCGGTATTTCACGAAGCATTTAGCTGGCGTAGCTTAGCTGGTGTGGTGATTATTGTAATCGGGCTACTGTGCATTGTTGTTAAGCCCTGAACATTCCGTCTTTTACCATTTCCGCAATGAACACCGTTTTTATTAACGTTTCCGGGCGGTAGTTAATGCCGTCATGATGGTTTTTTTAACGTTTTCATGATAAATATCCATTTTGTTATCGTTTTCGGGCGACGGATAAAGGATTCGACATGCTGGTTGGCTTTAGCGCACTGTGCGAACGTTATGCTATCAAACTGGCGCAGCCCTTACGCGTGAAGTCAGCTATCGGAACCGTACGCTCACATCATGAGGGCCAGGGACAGGTAGAAAATCATTATCCACCAGGCTATCAGCCGGAAGATGATTTTGCGGGTCACTTTGCCTTTGGTCTCAAGTACGAAGAGATCCATCTGGAGTTTTTCGCACGCCTGTTTACGACCATCGGACCACAACCTTTGGAAGCGTGGTGTCGGCAGGAACCGTTCGGACAGTATGCGCGACGGGCCGGCTTTCTCTATGAATGGCTGACTGGTAATACCTTACAGGTACCGGACGTCACCAACGGAGGCTATGTTGAGGCGATTTCATCCAAAGCGTATCTGACCCGAACGACCGTGAACCGTAACAGGCGCTGGCGCATCAATAATAATCTGCCAGGATCCGCTGATTTCTGCCCACTGGTACGCAGAACCGCAGCCATTGAGCAGGCGCTCACGTTCGATCTCAATGATGCTTTGCATGATCTGGATAACACCTTTGGCGCGGATATTCTGATGCGCACCGCCAGCTGGCTGACATTTAAAGAGTCACGTGCCAGTTTCCTGATTGAGAAAGAGGCGGACCAGGGCGATCGTATCCAGCGATTTGCCCACGTTATCGCGCAGTATTGCGGCCAGCTTGAGGATCCGCTCAGCGATGCCAGCCTGCATACCATACAGCAGGGCATTCTCGGGCAGGATGCGCTGGGATTGGGGCTGCGACGTTCGCCCGTGTTTGTCGGACAGTCGACCATGCGTGAAGATATCGTCCACTATATTGCACCACACTATGATGACGTTCCGCGCTTTATGAATGGGCTTAAAGTCTTTGAACAGGCTACGCGGGGGGCCGCACCACTGGCTCGTGCGGGGGTTATCGCGTTTGGCTTTGTCTATATCCATCCGATGCGCGACGGCAATGGCCGCATCCACCGTTTTTTAATCAATGACACACTGATTCGTGATGGAGCGATACCGGATGGCGTGATCCTGCCAGTTTCAGCCACCATTACCAGTTCGATGGATTTTCGGGTCGGTTACGATCGCACGCTGGACGTATTTTCTAAACGGCTAATGCGGCGCTATGCAGGCTGCTATCGGTTTGGCGAGTTGAAAACCTATGAAGATGGCACGCGGAGTAATTTCACTTTCACCGAGTATGAGGATGCCCGTTTCGCCTGGCATTATCCCGACTTAACCGAGCATGTGCTCTATACCTGCAGAGTCATCGAGCACACGGTCCGGACTGAAATGGCTGATGAAGCGCGCGTATTGGTGATATTTCAGCGCGCTCAACAGCAGCTGAAGGAGGTCGTTGAGATGCCTGATCAGGACGCCAGTCGTATTATCCGTTCGCTGAAAGAAAATGGCTGGCAGATTTCTGGCAAGCTCAAAAAAACGTTCCCGCTGCTGGATGATACAACTACTGCACAACAGATTGTGGAAGCGGTCAGGTCAGCGTTTGAGACCCACACAGACTAAGTATTCAGGTGTCATGTGAGGTCGCTGAGCACTGCATTTAGCAGAGCGGTTTAAGTTTTGCAGCCAGCGTACCTATATCGCTGACAATCAAATCCGGTGCAGGTGCCAGCGGGTAAAGTGCCTGTCCTTTGCGGGTAACAAATGCGGTTTTCATTCCTGCGCGTTTTGCTCCACCCACATCCCAGCCATGAGCGGCCACCATCATGCACTGTGATGCAGGCTGATCCATTTCCTGCATTGCCCACTGATACACTTTCAGATCGGGTTTATAAACCTGCACCTGTTCCACACTGAGAATACGCG